>Ga0256914_1002735_pt1 | contig 14510 bp, 17 predicted proteins | sample HulkmetaG_FD_191571 | JGI IMG/M metagenome (GOLD analysis project Ga0256914, IMG submission 191571) | Hydrothermal chimney microbial communities from Main Endeavour vent field at the Juan de Fuca Ridge, Pacific Ocean - Hulk | ecosystem: Environmental > Aquatic > Marine > Hydrothermal vents ... | reverse complement strand
GGGCCGGGGGAGCTGGTGTTCTACATCAGTAGCCGCGAAGCAGCCCTGGCCTTGCCCCAATGGTTCGTGCCGGTGGACCACGCCATCACCGGCATTGTAGACGAAGTGGATATTGCCTGAGCCATGAGCCTTCGATTCCAATGGGACACGCACAAAGCAGCACAGAACGCCAGGAAGCACCATGTTACCTTTGAAGAGGCAGCTACGGTCTTTGGGGATCCATTGGCCTGGATCTTTGACGATGAGGACCATTCGGAGCAGGAGCACAGAGAACTGATTATCGGTCACTCAAATCGCAATCGGCTCCTGATCGTCTCGTTTACCGAGCGAGAAAGAACAATTCGAATTATCAGTGCACGGAAGGCGAACCGCCAGGAACGCAAGGATTATGAAAATGCAAGATGGTGACGTAGTACAGGAAATAGATGATTTGCGCGAACACTACCACTTTGATTACAATAAGGCCAAGCCGAACCGCTTTGCCGACCAATTCAGCGAAGAGACGATCGCCATTGTGCTGGACCCTGACGTGGCAGCGGTATTCACAACACCGGAAGCGGCCAATCAGGCACTGCGTGCATTGATCGCCGCTTTGAGAAGCATGACCGGACTACCCGGCCTGTTGGAGAAACCGGAAACCAAAACAGCGCAAGTGGATATTGCCTGATGTATATCGGACGGGTCAGTGGGACGGTGGTCGCCACCATCAAAAACGAACTGTATCGGGGCCACAAGTTGCTGGTCGTGGACAAACTGGATCTGCACGGTCGGCCTACGACCAAATACGATATTGCCGTGGACATGGTCCAGGCCGGGGTAGGCGACGTGGTCTTGGTCCTGGATGAGGGCAACTCGGCACGGCAGATCGTGGGCAGGGAGCCGGACGGGGCCATCCGCGCGGTCATCGTCGGCATTGTGGACCAGGTGGAACTGGCGGAGGGGGGCGACTTTGCTCTTTGAAGCCAACCTGCGGACGACGGCCATGGGCATCCTGCCCCACACCGACGTGGAAGCCGCCCTGGACCTGGCCTTGAGCGTGGACATCCCCTTCTGGCCGCAGCTGCCCAAAGTCAGCTTCTACGAGGACATGTACGCCCAGGCATCGGAGGGCTTTCCCGGCATCCGCCTGGACCTGGAGAACGAACGGGTGCTCTTTGACACGGCGCGTTTCTACGATGAACTGCTGACCTACGCCGAAGCCAGCCAGGACCCGGCCTTTTTCACCCTATCACCCACCTACTCAACCGTCTACCATCGCTTCCTGGAGCTGGACCTGAGCGACCGGATCGCCATTCGGGGGCAGGTCATCGGCCCCATCAGCTTCGGCCTCAAGATCGCCGACGAAAATCGCAAGCCGATCATTTACAACGAAGACATCAAAGCCATCCTGCTGGAATTCCTGGCAGGCAAGATCAACCGGCAGCTGGCCGAGATGCAGGCCGTCCACCCTCGCGCCTTTGTCTGGCTGGACGATCCGGGGTTGGAGTTCATCTTTTCCAGCCTGTCCGGTTACACCGACCTGATGGCCCGCGCCGACCTGGCCGAATTCCTGCACAGCCTCCGGGGCTGGAAAGGACTGCACCTGTGCGGCAACCCCGACTGGCACTTTTTGTTGGACGCCGACCTGGACCTGCTCTCCTTCGACACTTACGGCCAGGGGACGGTGTTCAGCCGCTACGCCGAAGCGGTGATCCGCTTCCTGGAGCGGGGCGGCGTGATCAGTTGGGGCATCGTGCCCACCCTGACCGACACCCTATCCAAAGAGAACGTCGCGGGGTTGGTCGCCCGCCTGGAGGATCTGTGGGACCATCTGGTCGCCCAGGGCGCGGACCGGGAGCGGATCTTGCGTCAGGGAATGCTGGCCCCGGCCACCTGCTGCCTGGTCAACCGTGACGGCACCGAAACGGTGGAACGGGCCTTTGCCCTGGTCCGGGCAGTGTCGGAGACGCTACGCGAGCGGTACAGGTTGTATTGAGCCATGACCGGGCGGATGACAGAGCACGAGCTACGGCGGGAGATGGTCCGCATCGGGCGGCTGATGTGGGAACGGGGGTATGTCGCTGCCACCGACGGCAACCTTTCGGCCCGGCTGGGCCGGGACCGCATCCTGGTCACACCCAGCGGAGCGAGCAAGGGCTTTCTCTCCGCCGACGACCTGGTGGTCATCCGGCCCGACGGCGAGCCGCTGGGCGGCTACCGGGGCCGGGGGCGACGACCCTCATCCGAAATCGCCATGCACCTGGCGGTCTATGAACAACGGCCCGACGTGTGGGCGGTGATCCACGCCCACCCGCCCCTGGCCGTCGCCTTTAGCATCGCCGGGGAGTCGCTGGCCCGCTGCGTGCTGCCGGAAGTGATCGTCACCCTGGGGGCCATCCCCACTACCGACTATGCCACACCGGGCACAGCCGAGGTCCCCGCCAGCATCCGCGAGGCCATCGCCGAGTACGACGCCCTCATCCTGGCCCATCACGGCACGCTGACGGTGGGGGTCACCCTGTGGGAAGCCTACTTGCGGCTGGAAAAGGTAGAACACACGGCCCAGATCACCCTGGCCGCCCGCCAACTTGGCCGGGTGAACACCCTGCCACCGGAGGCAGTGGACAAACTGATCGCCAAGCGCAACACCCTGTTGCAACAGATCGGTCGGCAAGTATGCGAAACATGCACCGTCTGCACACCATGAGAGGGAACCTATGGAAACCATAGCCAATCCTCACGACCGCTTTTTCAAGCAACTGTTTTCTCGCCAGGAAGCCGCCCGTGACTTTATGCGCTATTACCTGCCCGCCGAAGTAGCCGAATCGTTGGATCTGGACTCGCTGGCATTGCGCAAGGATTCGTTCATAGACGGAGATCTACAAGAGCACTTTTCCGACCTGTTGTACGAAGTAGACCTACGGAGCGGAGGTGGAGCCTACATCTATGTCCTTTTCGAGCACAAAAGTTACCCGGAGAGACTGATCGCCTTCCACCTGCTGCGCTACATGGTCAAGGCATGGGAGCAAGCCCTCAAGGAGCGGCTAGAACTGGTTCCCATCCTACCCGTAGTGGTGTACCACGGGGCTTCCCCGTGGCGCGTATCACCCTACCTGAGCGACCTGGTGAAAACACCGGAAACACTGACTCCCTTCGTGCCGAATTACCGCTACTGGCTGTGCGATCTGTCGCGCTACAGTGATGAGGAGATCAGAGGTGAAGTTGTACTGCGTGCAGGGCTGCTGTTGCTCAAGTATATCCTGAGCGACGAAATCGGAGAACGGTACAGGGAGATCCTGGCCTTGTTCCGGGGCCTGTCGGATAGTCGGACGGCATTAGAGTACCTGGAGACGATGCTGCGCTATCTTTCCGGGGCCACGGATCAGATCACCAGTGCGGATCTACAGGAAACGGTAGAAGAGGTTTTTCCAGAAGGAGGTGGCGAACTGATGATGACTATAGCGAGAGAATGGTTAGAACAAGGCAGACAGCAGGGCCGCCTGGAAGGGTTGCAAGAAGGATTGCAGGAGGGAATGCAAGAAGGATTGAAGAAGGGAATGCTGGCCGGGATCAAGGTTGGTCTGGACATCCGTTTCGGTTTAGAAGGGCTGCGACTGCTACCCGAGATCGCCAAGATCGAAGACATAGACGTTTTACAAACGGTCCAGGAGGCACTCAAAACGGTCAACTCACCGGATGAACTGCGCCTCATCTACCAAAACTGACAAATCTTGAAGGAGACCGAGAATATGAAAGGATTGATTCTGAGCGGCGGCAAGGGAACCCGCCTCTACCCCATCACCTACACCAGCGCCAAGCAGCTGGTCCCGGTGGCCAACAAACCGGTTCTGTTCCGCGTCATTGAGGCCATCCGCGACGCAGGCATTGACGACATCGGCATCGTCGTCGGCGACACCGCCGAGGAGATCAAAGCCGCCGTCGGCAAAGGACGGCGTTGGGGCGTCAAAATCACCTACATCCACCAGGAAGCGCCCCTGGGCCTGGCCCACGCCGTCAAGGTCAGCCGCGAATTTTTGGGCGACGACCGCTTTGTCATGTTCCTGGGCGACAACGTCATCGAAGGGGGCATTTCGGGCCTGATCCGCGAGTTCGAAAGCAGCGACTATGACTGCCAGATCGTGCTCACCCCCGTTGCCCATCCGGAACGTTACGGCGTGGCCGAACTAGACCCCGAAACGCGGCGCGTCATTCGCCTGGTGGAAAAACCCCGCCATCCCCCCAGCAACCTGATCCTGGTGGGAATCTACATGTTCAACCATCGCATCTGGGAAGCGGTGGAGGCCATCAAACCTTCCTGGCGGGGCGAATTGGAGATCACCGACGCCATCCAGTACCTGGTGGACAAGGGTTACCACGTCCACCCCTACATCCACCGCGGCTGGTGGATCGACACCGGCGAGCCGGGCGAGATGCTACAGGCCAATGACTTGGTGCTGGATGAAATTGAACACCGCATCGAAGGCTATGTGGACCGCGATTCCCAGATCAACGGCAAGGTAACCGTGGAAAAAGGAGCCGAGATCATCAACAGCCGCATCCGCGGACCGGCCATCATCGGCGAAGACACCCGCGTCGTCAATTCCTACATCGGGCCGTTTACCTCCATCTACCACCACGTCCTCATTGAGAACAGCGAAATTGAACACTGCATCATCTTGGAACACAGCCAGATCCTGGACATCCCCTACCGCATTGAGGACAGTCTGATCGGGCGTTACGCCCAGATCACCCGTTCGCCCATCAAGCCCAAAGCCCTCAAGATGACATTGGGAGACCACAGTCACGTGGGGATTTTGTAGCAAATAGAAAGAGAGGAGGTGAGATTGTGGGTTCCGTCAAAAAATGGCGCAAGAAAAAAGCATCCAAGCACAAACACCGCAAGATGCTGAAAAAGACCCGCTGGCAGCGGCGCAAATAAGAGACCGATCCCCTCGTGGGTGCATCGCCCGTGGGAAGGTTGAGAACAGGATGTGAAAAATGGCAGAGACGCTGCCCTTGCTGATCATGACCGGAGCCGGTGAGGGGAGCGAACCGGAGCGGATGGTCAACGGTGCGCGCCAGGCCGCCACGTTGGACCTGGTGGAGCGGGCCTTGACCGTCCCGGAGTTGCGGCCCATCGTCGTGGCGACCAACGCCCCGGCCCTGGCCGAGGCGTTGGCTGCCTTCCCCGTACAGGTGGACCTGGATCCGCCGGACCGTCCTTTCCACTTTGGGCAGCGTCTGCTTGAGCTGCTCACCCGCTACGGGATGGACCGCTGCTTCTACATGGGGGGCGGGGCCGCCCCTTTGCTGCCCGCCTCTCAGCTGGCGGTCGTGGCCGAAATGATGTGCTCCGCCGACAACCTGCTGGTCACCAACAACTTTTACTCATCCGACTTTGTCGCCTTCAGCCCAACGGCGGTGTTGCAGGACTACCCCTTGCCGGAGAACGACAACGAGCTGGCCTGGCTGCTGGGGGAGCATGTGGGCTTGACGGCTCACGAATTGCCCCGCACCAGCGCAACCCAGTTCGACGTGGACACCCCGGCAGACCTGTTGGTCCTGACCATGCACCCGGAAGTCGGGCCGCACACCAAAGCCTATCTCGCCGGTTTACACCTGGACACATCGCCTTTGGAAGAGGCGTTGCCGTTGATGTGCGACCGCGACGCCACGATCATCGTCGCCGGGCGGATCAGCGGGGCAACCATGCGCTACCTAGAGCGGGAGACGGCGTGCAACACCCGCATCTTTTCCGAAGAGCGGGGGATGCGGGCCAGCGGTCGTCAGGCGCGGGGGGAGGTGCGCAGCCTGTTGGGCTACTACCTGGAAGCCGTCGGCCCCGCGCGCTTTTTCGAAACGCTGGCAACGATGGGCCAGGCGATCTTTTTGGACAACCGCGTGATCATGGCCCACCGCCGCCTCTGGCCTTCGGCCGCCGACCGCTTCTATTCCGACCTGCGCCGACCGGAATGCATCACCGACTCCTTTGTCCGGGAGTTGACCGAAGCGGCCATGGCCGCACCGGTCCCCGTAGTGATGGGTGGGCACGCCTTGGTAGCGGGAGGCATGTACGTCTTGGTGGAGGCAGCTTGGGCGCGAGGGCACGACGTGCCCCGGCGAGTTGTCCCCCAGGTTGTGGAAAGGTGACGGGATGAATCGGGAAGAAGCAGGGAAAAAAGGCCGGATTTTCATCGCCGATGACGAAGTGGAGGTAATCGATCTGGTGCAGATGGCCCTCGGAATGGAGGGCTATGAAGTGCTGTCGGCGCTCAACGGAGAGGACGCACTGGCCCAGATCCGTGAGCAAAAGCCGGACCTGGTGCTGCTGGACGTGCACATGCCCAAGATGAACGGTCTGGACGTGCTCACCCACCTGCAGGACGATCCGGCTACGGCCCGGATTCCGATCATCGTGCTGAGCGTGGCGACCACCTACCCCGATGTACAGAAAGCGTTGCAGCGGGGGGCGGTAGCCTATCTGCCCAAACCGTTCGGCATCCGTGAGATGTCACGCCAGGTGGCCCGCATCTTGGCGATGGATGAGGCACAGCGCGAGGCATACCGCCGGCAGGCCCTCACCAGTCTGGGGGCAACCTGGTAGCGGAAAACTCCCGACGATCAAAGACCCGAGTCACCGGCCCCGGCGATCACCAGCGTAAACTCGCCGCGCGGCTTACGGTGACGATAGTAGGCCAGCAGCTCCACAGCCGTCCCGCGCCGCACCTGCTCATGGAGCTTGGTCAGCTCGCCGACGACGGCCAGGGGCCGTGCGCCGAACAGTTCGGCCAGGTCGGCCAGCGTGTCCGGCAGGCGGTGGGGCGATTCGTAGGCAACCAGGGCAAAAGGGTGTGTTACCAGCGGGGCCAGCAGCGCGCGGCGGGCGGCGGCGGTGCGCGGCAGAAAGCCGAGAAAGATAAACCGCTCCGCGGGGATTCCGGCAACGCTCAGTGCGGCGTTCAAGGCGGTGGGGCCGGGCACGACCTGCACCGGCAACCCTTGCTCCAGCACGGCGGCGATCAGCTCATAGCCGGGGTCGGACAGGCCGGGCATCCCCGCCTCAGAGACCAGGGCCACATCCCCTTCGGCCAGGGCTGCGAGCACGGCGGCCAGACGCTGCCGTTTTTTGCGCCCATAAGCATCGGTGTAACGCCGCATCGGCGTCGAAAGGCCGTAGTGCGCCAGCAGACGTTGGGTGCGGGCCGGGTTCTCGGCGGCAATGAGGGAGACCCGGCCCAACACCTCCAACGCGCGGGGGCTGATGTCCTCTAGGTTGCCGATGGGTGTACCGACGACGTAAAGCGTGCCCATGGGGTCCCTCCGGTCTCTTTCTGCATTATAGCACGACCGTTCCTTGCAGGCAAGCGTGCAACCTTTGGCCCGCCGGGACGTAAGGGATGGTGAGGCAAGGGGGCGAACGCAGTTCTATGACTGCCCGGCCCACCGTGCGCGAAATGGAAATCCCGTCATCTGTAAGGAGAGAAAAAATGAGCGAGGAAGAAAAGGTTGAAGCAGGGCAAACGACCGACACAGAGGAACAAGCAGAGCGGGTGACAATGACCGAGGAGATCAAAGTACAGGCACAGGACCTATTCCAGATCATCAACGACATCATCCGCGAGGGAACGGCCAAGCGGATCACCGTCCTGCGCAACGACCGGGTACTGCTGGACATCCCTCTGGTGTTCGGCCTGGCTGCCAGTGTAGTCTTGGCCGTACAAATGCCGCTTCTGTCGGCGTTGGTGGCCGTGGGGGCCTTGTTCGGCGGCTGCACCGTCCGCATAGAACGGGAAGAATAACCACAGCCCGGCCATCACCCGTGCGCAGCGTCCAGCACGCTGCGCACTTTTTGTGTCAAAGATTCCACCGTGAAAGGCTTGGGCAAAAAGGCAATGCTTTGCCGCTCCCCTTCCTGATGGGCCAGCACGCGGTCGCCGTAACCGGAGGTAAAGAGCACGCGCATCTGTGGACGTTGGGCCAAAAGCGTTTCGGCCAGCTCCCAACCCTGTATTCCGGGCATGACAATATCGGTCAGCAGAAGGTGGATCGGTCCATCGTACTCACGGCTGCGGCTCAGGGCGGCCTCGCCATCTTTGGCGACCAGCACCCGATAGCCGTGTGACCGGAGGATCTGGGCCGCCAAGTCCCGCACCACGGCATCGTCTTCGACGACCAGGATCGTCTCTTCCCCGCGGAGGGAAAGGGAGAACGCCTCGCCTTCCTCCGCCGAAGGTTCGGATCGGTAGGTTCTGGGCAAATAGATGTCAAAGGTGGCCCCTTCCCCCGGCGCACTTGTGACCGAAATGTGGCCGCCGTGCTTTTTGACGATGCCGAACACCGTGGAAAGCCCCAAACCCGTGCCCTGTTCCCGCTCTTTGGTGGTGAAAAAGGGTTCAAAAATGTGCTCCAGCACATCGGCATCCATCCCGATCCCCGTATCGCGCACCGTCAAACGCACATACTCGCCCGGCTGCGCCCCTATGCGCTCCGCCTCGGCCCGATCCAACACCACGTTGGCCGTCCCGATGGTCAAGCGTCCTCCCTGGGGCATGGCATCGCGGGCATTGACCACCAGGTTGATGATCGCCTGATCAATCTGGGAAGGGTCTACATAAACCGGCCACAGGTCCTCCTCCAGCATCGTCATCAGCTCTATGTCCTCGCCGATGATCCGTTGCAGCATCCGGCCCATATCGCCCACCAGGCGGTTGAGGTTTACCACCTTTGGCTCGATGGGTTCCTGGCGACTGAAACTGAGGAGCTGCTTGGTGAGATTGGCCGCCCGTTGGCTGGCATCCTCAATCTGATGGACATACTCCCAGAGTGGATCCTCCGGGCGGAGCTTCTTTTTGAGGAGCTGCGTGCTCAGCTGGATAATGGTCAGCGTGTTGTTGAAATCGTGGGCCACGCCACCTGCCAAGCGGCCCACCGCCTCCATCTTTTGGGCCTGCAGGAGTTGGGCCTGAGTACGTTTCAGTTCCATCAGGCTCGTCTCCAACTCGTGCACCAAACGGGCCTTGCGCCACGCAGCCGAAATCTGATGGGCAAAAGCGGTGATGGCCGGCACATCCCCTTCGGTGAGATCGTCGGCTTGGACGGTCAGAAGGCCCAATGTGTCATCCCCCACAATGAGCGGCGCGACCACCGATTTGGTGATTCGGAGCAGCCGGGCGATCCGCACCGAAAGGGGGCGGGCGCGGGTTGGCAAAGCGGGTCGCAGCGCCTCGCTGTCGGCGACGAATATGGACTTTCCTTCCCGAATGGCCTGTTGGAACGGCTCCACGGCCTCAAGGGGGATTTCGGCCAAAGACAGGTCACCGCCCAGGAGCCTTTTCACGGCCTTGATGCCACGGGGATCGTAGCTCAAGTGGTGCGGAGTGAGGGTGCGCCGGTCCTCGTTCAGGAGCAGAATGGCATAGGACCATCCCAGCTTGGCGAATTCGGTCCCCACGGCGGCAAATACCTCCTGGGGAGTCAACGCCTGCTCCATTGCCAGAGCCGCCTCGTTGAGAGCGTGCAGGAGCTGCTCGGCCCGCTTGCGCTTGGTGATGTCCGTGGTGACAACATAGTGCCCGATGATCTCCCCATCGTGGCGGCTCCATGAGCAGTGGGCCTGGATGTAGCGGCGGCTGCCGTCCTTGCGCGTAATCCAAAACTCGGTTTTGAGGGGAACCCGGCCCGCCTTTTGGGTTTCCGCAACGAGCCGCCTCAGACGTTCCCTTTCCTCCGGGGCGGCGAACTGGAGGAAGGACATCGTTTTGTATTCCTCGCGGGGGTAGCCGACGATCTCGCAGGCCCGATCATTGACATAGACCACCTGCCCCCGCTCAATAATGGTCAGGCCATCCTGGATGCTGTCGGCCATGCGGCGGAAGCGGGCTTCGCTTTCCATCAGCGACCTTTCGGCCTGACGGCGTGCCCGTCGCTCTCGCGCTTCCTGCAGCTCCCGACGGACGGCCGGCCCCAGGCGGGCCAGATTGCCCTTGAGCACGTAATCGTGGGCGCCGGCCTTCATGGCCGCCACGGCCACATCCTCGCCGATTGTGCCGGAAACGACGATAAAGGGTGTATCCAAACCCCTCCGGCGCAGCAGTTCCAATGCAGCCATCCCGCTAAAGTGCGGCATGGCATAGTCGGCAACGATCACATCCCACGCCCGTTCCTCCAGGGCAGACCGCATCTCCTCCGCCGTTTGCACCCGGCGGTAGACCGGCTCATAGCCGCTGTGCTCCAGCTCGCGCACGATCAGGAGGACATCATCCTCCGAATCTTCTACGATCAGAGCGCGGAGAGGAATGCCCATCAGCCTTTCCCCCTCTGCAGAGGATGTTGATTCAGGACCAGCCAATAAAGACCTAACTGCTGCACCGCATGGGTGAACTGGGCAAAATCCACCGGTTTGCGAATGTAACTATTGGCACCCAATTGGTAGCTGGCGACAATGTCCTGCTCCTCGTCGGAGGAGGTGAGCACGACGACGGGGAGCAAGGCGGTCCGGGGATCGGCCCGGATCTGTTGCAGCACTTCCAACCCATCCAGCTTGGGGAGCTTCAGGTCCAAGAGGATGACCTGGGGCATGATGGAAATATCGCGGTCGGCGTAGGCCCCCCTTCCCCAAAGGTAGTCCAGGGCCTCCACGCCGTCGCGGGCGACGACGATCTCGTTCAGGATGTTGCTCTTTTCAAGGGCACGCAAGGTGAGCAACTCATCGTCCGGATTGTCCTCCACCAGCAAAATGATCTTGTCTTTCATCATCTTTCCCCGAAAATCATGGGCCGTTCACGAACTGAGCGCGAACGTGCCCGGCCCGGTGGCGCAAGTCTCCGATTTGCGCTAGGGGATAGCAGCATCGCGCAGGCGGACGCCCGATCACAGGCCCGAAAAGAGCGACCTGAGTCGCCCCTCCTCACGGCAAGGTGAAATAAAACGTGGCCCCCTTTTCCACCTCTCCCTCTGCCCAGACCTGCCCGCCGTGGCGGTGGATGATGCGCTGCACCGTTGCCAGACCGATGCCGGTTCCTTCGAATTCGGCAAGGCCGTGCAACCGTTGGAACGCGCCGAACAGCTTGTCGGCGTAGGCCATGTCAAACCCGGCCCCATCATCCCGCACATAGTAGACCGTCCGCCCTTCCTTCTGCATCACGCCGAACTCTATGCGGGCCGTCGGGTGCTTGGAGGTGAACTTCCAAGCGTTGCCCAGGAGGTTTTCCAGGGCCACCTGCAACAGGTGTGGATCGCCGACGGCGGTCACATCGGGGGCGATCACCCATTCCACCTGCCGCTCCGGCTCCTGCCCGGCCAGATCCTCCGCAATCTGCCGGACCATATCGCTCAGGTTCACCGACCTGCGGTGCATCACCCGACGCGTCAAGCGGGAAAGCTGCAACAGGTCGTCAATGAGCCGGCCCATCCGCTTGGCCGCCGCCCGCACCCGCCGCAGATAATCCTGCCCGCGGGCATCCAGCATCTCGGCGTAATCCTCCAACAACGCTTGGCTAAACCCATCAATGCTCCGCAGAGGAGCACGCAGGTCGTGGGAGACCGAGTAAGCAAAAGCTTCCAACTCTCGGTTGACCGCCGCCAGCTCGGCGGTCCGCGCGGCTACCAGGTCCTCCAAGTGGGTGGCGTAACGTTGGATCTGGTCGTAAAAGCGGGCGTTGGTGATGGCCACGGCCACCTGATCGGCCATCGTCTGCAAAGCGGCAATATCCGCCGGGGAAAAGGCAGCCGCCTGCGCGCTCTGCACCGAGAGCGCACCGATACACTGCCCGCGGGCAATGAGGGGCAAAGCCATCTCGGAGCGGGTCAGGGGCAGGTAGGGGTTGTCAAAACGCACCGCCTCTTCCCCCACATCCAGGGCGATCCGGGCCTCACCGTGGGCCACACACTGCCCCGTCATGGATGCTCCACCGACACGCAGCTTATGACCGGCCTGAAGCATCAACCGGCCCGGCTCGCCGGTCCCGGCCTGCAAAACGGCATACTCGCCCTCCTCATCCACCAGAAAAAGCCCCACATAGTAAAACCCAAAGCGGGATTGGATGACATTGACCACTTCCTGCATCAATTCATCCGGGTCCAAAATGGTGCTGGCCGATTTAGAAATCTCGGCAGCGGTCATCAACTGGGTGCTGCGGTGGATCAGGTCGCTCAGCAGGCGTTCGCGCTCTTCCTGGGCCATCTTGCGCCGGGAAATATCGCGCACGATACTTTGGATGCGCAACGGTCGCCCGGCCTTGTCGCGAACCAGGGCGATATTGACCTCGGTGGGCACCGCCGTACCGTTTTTGTGGCGGAAACTGCGTTCATAGACCGGCAGCGACCGACCGGCCAGCAGGTCCCGGAGCCGCTGCCGACCGTCTTCCCGCTCATCGGGCATCACAAAATCCAAAATGGACCGGCCTTGTATCTCTTCCAAAGAATACCCCAACAGGCGGGAAGCCTGGCGGTTCGCTTCCAGCACGACACCTTCCAGGTCCAGCAGGAAGATGGCATCGTTGGTATGTTCAAAGAGCGCACGGTATAGCCCTTCTTCGCGCTCAACCACCCGTTGGTCGGTATCCATCGCCGATCCTTTCTGGGGGGAACGTTGCCTGCACCGCGCTCATTTTAGCACAATTTAGAGGAAATGGCAATAACGACGCAATCTCATTGCGCAAGCCGGAGGCTTGCTCTACGGAGCAACCCCCTTTGCCCCTCCGCGACCCACCGCGGGCGGCCCCTGCCACAAGCCCGTAGCGCAAATTTCCAATTTGCGCGAGCAAGCCGGAGGCTTGCCCTACGGAGCAGCCTCCTTTGCCCCTCCGCGACCCACCGCGGGCGGCCCCTGCCACAAGCCCGTAGCGCAAATTTCCAATTTGCGCGAGCAAGCCGGAGGCTTGCCCTACGGAGCAGCCTCCTTTGCCCCTCCGCGACCCACCACGGGCGGCCCCTGCCACAAGCCCGTAGCGCAAATTTCCAATTTGCGCGAGCAAGCCGGAGGCTTGCCCTACGGAGCAGCCTCCTTTGCCCCTCCGCGACCCACCACGGGCGGCCCCTGCTACAAGCCCGTAGCGCAAATTTCCAATTTGCGCGAGCAAGCCGGAGACTTGCCCTACGGAGCAACCCCCTTTGCCCCTCCGCGACCCACCACGGGCGGCCCCTGCCGCAAGCCCGTAGCGCAAATTTCCAATTTGCGCGAGCAAGCCGGAGGCTTGCTCTACGGAGCAACCTCCTTTGCCCCTCCGCGACCCACCACGGGCGGCCCCTGCTACAAGCCCGTAGCGCAAATTTCCAATTTGCGCAAGTCTGCGTAGGCCACACAAACCGGCGGTTGAAACCGCACCTTGCGGGCCGTTGGCCGACCGCCCGCGCAGGCCCAGAGGCCCCAACCTCCCGCAGGTTGGCAACCTGCGGGAGGTTCTTTTCGTCCGCGCAGGCGGACGCCGGACCACCGCCCCCAAAGGGGCGACTGCCGGTTGCCTGCCAAGATTGCCCTACCAAACCGTGCGGATATTTGAAAGGCGAATTTTGCGATCCCGGCTGATAACGGGGAGACCCAAATGCAGGGCGGTCGCAGCGATGATACGGTCCGGCAGATCGGGAACCCGGCTGCGGGGAATCTGGGGGATCGCATCTACAATCTCTGCGGTCAGATCGACAAGGACAAGACCCGTAGCGCCACGGTGCAGCTCCCGGTCAAACTGTCGCTTCAGGCCCGCAGGGATGCGCCCTTTTTCCTGCAAATAGATGATCTCGACCACGCAGATTGTGGGTACATAGATCAGGGAGTCGCCGGCATCACAAGCATCGAAGAGCGCGGACGCTTGCACCCCCAATCGGGGATCATCCTGAAGATACCAGATCAAACCATGCGTATCGGTAACGGCGTCCACCGCTAAAGCTCCCGGTCACCGAAATCCGCCCACATCTCGCGGCGAATCTCGGCAATCTCGGATTCGCCAATATCCAGCCCCCGCCACAGACCACGGAGGGATTTGCGCGGCCGGGAGCGCATGGATAATTCCCTTTCCAAAGCAGGCAAAGTCTTGCGGACAACCTGCAACTGTTCACGCGGCGGCAACCGACGCAATAGCGACAAAACCTGTTCGGCTGTTGCAACCTCCGTTGACATCTGCCCTCCTTTGCTCAGACGGAACCCTGCTCCCCATGTTAGCATAATCTCGGCCAATTGGCAACATTGGGCAGCGACGGTTTTCTCCGGCTCCCATGCCCTGCGTGGGAACGAGAGGAAGCCCCAACCTCCCGCAGCCCTCCAGGGGCGACTGCCGGTCGTTCATGTGCCCGGCACTTGGCAAGTGCCGGGCACATCCCTGCGTGGCGCCGGGCTGTGGCCCGGCGCAAGCGAGATGGGGCTGCGCGGGCGGGATGCGTCCGCGCAGGCGGACGCCCGGCCCCAGGCCCCCCAAGGGGCGACTTGAGTCGCCGCCCTCAACCTCCCGCAGGTTCATTCAACCGGGCCTCCTGCCCGGCAACCTGCGGGAGGTTTGCCCCCTGCCCCGAAATCTGGTACAATTCCCCCACACCCGATT
>Ga0256914_1002734_pt1 | contig 14513 bp, 15 predicted proteins | sample HulkmetaG_FD_191571 | JGI IMG/M metagenome (GOLD analysis project Ga0256914, IMG submission 191571) | Hydrothermal chimney microbial communities from Main Endeavour vent field at the Juan de Fuca Ridge, Pacific Ocean - Hulk | ecosystem: Environmental > Aquatic > Marine > Hydrothermal vents ... | reverse complement strand
TTCGCCTCTGCTTTAAGAACTATTCTAAGGCAGGATCCAGATGTTATTCTTATTGGTGAGATCAGGGATGCAGAGACGGCAGAGATAGCTGTTCAATCTGCCCTTACAGGACACCTGGTTTTTTCAACCCTTCATACAAATGATGCGGCAAGCGCCATAACAAGGCTACAGGAGATGGGGATAGAGCCCTACCTGATTTCATCGTGTTTGCTGGCAGTTATGGCTCAACGTCTGGTAAGGAAGATATGTCAAAGCTGCAAGACAGAATACAAGATTCCTTTAGAGGCAGTTGCTGAAACTGCAAGTGCCCTTGGAGTAAAGGAAGACGAGGTGCCCATGAGGAGTTGGCGCGGAACCGGCTGCCCTGCTTGTGCCAATACGGGTTATTCTGGCAGAACGGGTATATACGAGCTTTTGGAAGTGAAAGAAGGTATACCAGCTCTTATCCTTAATGGGGAAAATTCTAGCGCCATCTGTCAAAAGGCCCAGGAGTATGGTATGCGCACTTTGAGGCAGGATGGTCTTGAAAAGGTGCTGAAGGGTGAAACCACCCTTGAAGAGGTCCTTAGGGTTACCAACTAAGGGACTGGCCGACAAGATGCCTGAGTTTGCATTCGAAGCCATAGATTCAAAGGGCAAAAGGATTTCCGGTGTTCAAAAGGCCTCTAGCCAGGAGGAAGTGGTCTCTGGGTTGCTGTCAAAGGGTTTCCAGCCTGTTCAAATCAAAAGGCTTCATTCTTTCCAGACCATTTTTGAAACCGGCCGACAGAAGATCTCTCTTGATGATGTACTCTATTTTACCGGAGAGCTGGCAGATCTGCTCGAAGCTGGTGTCCCATTGGAAAGGAGTCTTCTTATATTGGCGGATGCCACAGATAAAGAAGAGGTGCGGAATCTTGTCAGGCATATAAAAGAGGCAATCCATGGTGGCAAAACTTTGTCCGAGGCCCTTGTCCAGCATGGGGATGTCTTTGACAGCCTTTACATAAACATGGTGAAGGTTGGGGAACTAGGAGGTGTGCTCCCCCAGGTTTTAAGAAGGCTTGGGGATTTTCTAGAGCGTTCTCGTCAAATAAAAAAGTTCATAATTTCTTCGTCCGTCTACCCAGCTATTCTTGCCTTTGTAGGGCTTGTTTCGGTTCTTATATTGGTGACCTTTGTGGTCCCAAAGTTTGGTCAGATTTTTCAAGATATCAATCAGCCAATGCCAGCCATGACCAGATTTATTTTGGCCGCTAGCCTATTTCTACGTAATTGGTGGTGGATGATCTTTCTTGTGCTGTTTGCTGTTGTAATTTCGTTCAAGGTCTATATAAAACGTCCCGAAGGTCGGGTGTGGTGGGACAGCTTTAAGCTTGGATTGCCAATCATAGGTCCATTTTTGCAGCGCATAGAGCTTGGAAGATTTGCCCGCACCCTTGGGACACTACTTGAAAGTGGTGTGCCCATTCTTAAGGGAATAAGCCTTTCTGGTGAGGTGGTTGGAAATACCATTATAAGGGATGCTGTCAGGAGTCTGTATGCCGGTATTCGGCAGGGAAAGAGCTTGAGCTCTTTGATGAAAAAATCCAAGGTCTTTCCTCCCCTGATGATTCATCTCATATCTGTTGGAGAGGAGACCGGCGGTCTAGCCAAAATGCTTCTCAAGGTTGCAGATGACTTTGATGAGCAGGTACAATCCGATACCAAGCTTTTTTTGTCTATGTTGGAGCCTATCACCATAGTAGTAATGGGTATAGTGATTGGAGGCATTATCTTTTCCATGCTTATGGCCATTTTTGGTATCAATGATGTCACCTTTTAGAGTCTGCAAGGTCCTAAAGGGGTTCACCCTTGTAGAGCTTCTGATTGTTCTAATTCTTGTGGGACTTTTGAGTTCTATGGTTGCAGTGTCTGTTTCAAGTGGTTTGTTTAAATCCCGTGAGAGGAGATTTGTTGAAGATTTTGTGGCACAAATGAAGAACGCAAGGAGTTGTGCGATAGGCAGCGGAAGGGCGGTCAACTTTATAATTGATGGCAATGAAAGGAAGTTTGGTATAAAAGATAGACAGATGTTGGAGATCCCAAAGACAATTGAGATTTCTGCTGATGCGATAGTTGAGCTTAAGGATGGACTTTTTGCAGTGACTTTTTATCCAGATGGTAGCTCCAGTGGAGGGAAAATAGATCTTTCTTGGGACAGTGGCAGGAAAGATAGATTTGATATAGGCATGATTTGGGCGAGCATAGGACATGAAGTTGAGACTCCCTAAGAGTGGAACGTCATTCCTTGGGGGGCATAGGGGCTTCACCCTTATGGAGGTCCTTGTGGCTACGGCCATCACTGGTTTTGCTATTGGTGTATGCATGGCCATTTTCGCTCAGGGTCATTCCCAGGTCTTTAAAGGGATGCAGGCCGAGACAGCATCACAAATCGCTATTCAGCTTTTGGATTCCTGGAAGGCCAAAAAACGATATCCTTCTTCCGAAAGCGGGGAATTAGAAAGGTGTCCTGGCTGGAGCTACTCACTAGAATCTGCTCCGGTTTCTACTAGAATAGTCTTGCCTGACGGCGAAACCAGGATTGTTGAAACGGATAAATTGACACAGATAATTCTGAAGATTGTGCCCCCTGACAAAAAAAGAAAGTTCATCCTGACCTTTTGGGTACCATCCAAAGAGGTAGAAGGCAGTGAAGGGTAGCAAGGGTTTTACACTTCTTGAGATTCTTGTCTCAATCACATTGATGGCGGTGTTGGTGGTGGTTCTTTCAATGGCCTTGCGTTCAGGTATAAATGCCTATAGCCGTATCAGGCATTATAACCGCTCATTTTTCCCAAAGGCGGCCCTGCAGGGGTTGTTATTTAGGCAGCTGGAGGCTGTTGTGTCCCCTGGGCATGGAAATTTGTCTGCCTTTTCCTTTTTCCAGGGAGAGGGTGATAAGCTACTTTTTGTTACGACCTATGGGCCCCAAGGCCTTGGGCTAGGAGGGCCTTTGAAGGTTGTCTATTGGTTTAATGAGAGCGAAGGGGCTTTATGCTATGCACAGAAGGTGATTGTAAAAAGACACGAGGTTGCCCAAGAGCTTCCAGACAGGTTTTATGATCTATCTGAGGAAGAGTTGAAAAAAAGAGGATGGATAGTAACAGCCCTAAAGGGTGTTAAGGCCCTGGGCTTTTCATATCACTATGATTCGTCAGAGCAGGAGGAAGACCCAGGAAAGTGGCCTGAAGAATTCAAAAGACGCAGGGCATTGCCAATCGAGGTTGGCGTTAGTATCGATTTCGATGACGGTTCGGATGAACGGAAGGCACTGGAGAAATGGATTGTCATTCCTGTTGGGGTCATGTGATGATGGGCCAGTTTAAAAAGGGTGAAAAGGGTGCTGTACTCATAATGGTCCTTTGGGTAATAGCGCTGTTATCGATGATTGGTGGATATTTTACCCTTGAGGCCACCCTTAGGCGTAACATGGCGTTTGGCAGTTGGAATCTTCTGAGGGCCAGACTTGCAATGGAATCTGCATTGAGCTTGATTGCCCCTCACTTACTTCCATTTGGTGACGACAAAGATGTTGACGAAAAGGAAGAATTTGTCGTTCCAGACGGCTCTACTTATAAGGTTGAAATCGGAGGGCAACAGCTTTCTTTTTCTATTGAGGATGAAAGGGGAAAGTTGGATGTAAATAGGGCATCTGAAGACGAATTAGTTGAATTCTTTGTTTCTTTTTTGGGGAGGGTGCAGGGGCGTGATATTGCGGAGTCGATTCTTGATTGGAGAGACAACGATGATGACAAGAGGCCTGGAGGGGCAGAAAAGGATTATTATCTTTCCCTTTCCAAGCCATACGAGCCTTCTAATGGTCGGTTTTTGCTTTTGGAACAACTATTGCTTGTGAAAGGTATTGAGCCAAGGCTCTTTTGGGGTCCTCTAGAGTGGGCAGAACAGGGATCCAAGACCCAAAAAGATTCGTGGAAAGGGGGTTTGCAGGATCTTTTAACAGTATACAATGGTGATCAGAAGATCATTAAAGACATAGCGGGTGAGCCCCTCATTGACATATTGGGAAAAGAATATTTTAAAGATGCCCAGGGACTTGGAACCCTGAGGTTCAAGGCATGTGCATATCAGTCTTGTTATCAGATCTTTTTTAAAAAGGCGCCAGGAGCAAAGGCCGGCTTTACTTTGGTTCACTGGCAACAGGTACCTAGATTTGAGTAAGGGGAGCTAGTTTGTTTGGTGAAATATTAGGCATTTTTCTGGGTGAACAGCAGCTTCAATACACCTTTTTGAAAAGGGAGCTTAATAGATGGTCCAGACAAGAGGCCACCTTGTATAGCGAGATAGGTGGTAGAAGCTGCATCGAACGCCTTGGCAGTTTTCTTGGCCAAATAAAATATAAAAGAGGTCGCCGTATATGTATAGCCTTGCCAAGAAACAGGTATTATCTTCGTGACCTAAAGTTCAAGGGCCTGAGTACTGAAGAGGCAGAAAATGCGGTCCGTCTTTCTATTGCTACTCATGTACATCTTCCGCTAGAAGATATCTATTTTGACTGTTGGTCCTATCAAAAAGGCCAAGATACCCATGTCCTAGTGGCCTATGCTAAACGTATCTTTATCGATTCTATAATTGAGCAGGTGGAACGTGCAGGCCACAAAAAAGGCCTGTTTTGCATATCGCCTTGCAGCCTAGGGAATGATATTTTGTTGCGAAAGGCTGCGTCTGTGTCTTTTCCATGTATCAGCCTTCATAAAGAGGATGAATATAAGGTTGTAAATCTTCATGGAGTTGAAGGCTGGCAAGGTTGCCATTTAATTAGGGGCCAAGAAAAAGACATAACACAAGAGATAGAGCGGATAGGTTTTAGATCCAAGGATAATGATGTTTTTTTTGTCTTTGGACAGATTGAAAACACGTTTTTACATGGCAAAACTGGAACAGATCCCTGCAGTGATTCAACCCTTAAGCCTCTTTGCGGAGGTGGAAAGTGGGATATAGGACTTTCAGCTGCCGCTTTAGGCATAAGTGCTTTTCCCCAGATTGCCTTTGAACAAAAGCCAAGGAAAAAGCCCCTCTATCTTAGGGTAAATGCCTTGCAACTGATTTTGGTAGGCATCCTTGTTCTATTGCTGCTTTTTACAGGGGCTAGGTTTTACCAGTTGGTTAAGATATCCCGTCAATACAGTAAGAATGTTGCTATGGTTAAGGCATTGGAAGAACGCTTTGCTCCGTTGAGGGCCAAGCTCGAAAGGCTTCAAGACTTGAAAGCCATTGAACAAGACATGATAGACTTTCTGCGGGAACGGCCATCTCTTTTGGAAATATTGAGAGAGCTGGCTGAAAAGACCCCCTCTGATGCCTGGATAAAATATTTCACACTCCGTAACAATGTGCTAAAGGTTTCTGCAGAGGGAGGATCGGCCGTTAGCACTATGGAGGCTTGGAGAAGAAGCAATTTATTTGTTAGTGTAAAGCTTGCCTCTCCCGTTACCAAGGACAGGCAAGGCAAGGAGCGGTATACTGTGGAGCTTAGGCTTAAGCAGTTTTTGCAGGCTAGGGAGGCAAGAAGATGATAAAAAGCGGGCTTTTGGGGCAGAAAAAGCAGTCTTTTCTCGTCCGCTATGGTATCGTCGTAATTGCATTTATTCTTTGGTATGTTTTTATAATTAATCCAATAAGTTCCAAGATTGAATCTACAAAAAGCGGACTAGAGGCTCAGGAATTTAAGATCCAAAGGCTCAAAAAAAGGATAAAGAGGCTTAGCAACATAGACAAGGAGTTCGAGCAAGAGAAGAGGCGTTTTGAAAATCTCAAAAAAAGGCTTATCCCAGGAGACACATTGCAGATGGTGGCCACTAATATGCAAAATTCTTTTTTGCAAAAGGCCAAGGATGCTGGAGTTGAGGTCCTTGTTTACAGAAGCGGAAGGTCAAGGAGCTGGCGGGACTATAGGCTTGCCATTTCGATATTCAATCTCAAAAGTGACCTGGAGAGTTTTCTAGAGCTGCTTCAGGCCATTAACAGGGAGAAGAGATTTCAGCGTATAAATAATGTAAATTTTTCCACCATTAGGGGGAAAAAATCAGAGCTTAGAATAAACATGGAAATAGAAGGGCTTTTTTTGGGAGACAAGGCAAAGTTATGATAAAGGTAAACAGGTATTATATACAACTTAGTCTGTGTTTTCTGATTTTTTTTCTTGGCTTGGCAGGACTGTCATTAGCCCAAAAGTCTAAAACAGACAACAAGGAAATAAGCCTCCAGTATGACTCTCCTTACAAGGGGGCAAGGCCGGATGAGAAACGCAAGATAGAGATCTCTTTGGACAACATGGATATCTATCCAGTTCTTGACCAGATTCTGGGACAGATACTTGGATTAAATTTTGTAGTTGAGCCCACTATCAAGGGAACCATATCTGTACATATAAGGGGCAACTATACAAAGAAGGAACTTTTGGATCTAATAAACTCGGTACTTCAGATGCAGGGCCTTGCAATTACTCCGGGGGGACACGGTTTATATAAGGTCGTTAGAAAGGCCAACAGTCCTAAAATGGGTGTTCTGGTAACAACTAAAAAGAGACCAAAGCGCCCTGGAGATGTTATAAGGGTTATTCAGCTTAAATATCTTTCTGCTTCCCATGCAGCCTCTAATCTTCGGAACCTTGTAAGCCCGGGTGCGGTGATTATTCCTGTGCCAAGCAGTAACAGCATTATTCTTTCAGATACAGCAGAAAATGTCTCTAAGGTGGCAAAGATACTTGCAATCTTGGACGAAAATATATTTAAAAACGTTTATTGGCGTATGTTTACCCTGGAAAACGCAGATATAGAAGACCTGTCAAAGGATCTCCAGAGCATATTTTCTGCAAACGTTCTTTATAAGCGTCCAGGCATAGATAGTACAGGTTTAAAAATCATTCCCCTCAAGACCTTAAATGCCCTTCTTGTTGTAACAAGATGGAAAAAAGTCCTCGACCAGGTGGCTAGGTGGGTCAAGGAACTTGATCAGGGTCAACTCGATAAGGGCAGCAAGGTCTATGTTTATTTTGTGCAAAACGGCCAGGCAAAGGAACTAGCTAATATACTCAATGAGTTGTATGGCGAAAGCGTTTCTACAAAACAGAAAAAAAAGGTCATTGTCAAAAGGGAGACATCAAACAAAAAGACCAAAGTCGTAGGTACTGCAGGGGAGTTGTCCGGTGAAGTAAAGATAATAGCAGATGAAACCAACAACTCTCTTATATTCAAGGCCAGGCCCAAAGATTATGCTATTATTAAAGATGTGCTCAAAAAACTAGATATTATTCCACGTCAGGTTCTTATAGAGGTGTTGATTGCAGAGGTCTCGTTAACAAACGATGTAAAATATGGTGTGGAGTGGTTTATAGAAAATAAGGGAATAAATATAGGTGGCTCGCCCTATAATGCCAATATGATGTTGGATGCGGGTAAGGTACTTGCACAGGATACAGGTCTCGGTAAGGGATTGCCTGGTTTTACCTATGCCCTTTACGATGGAGATGCAAGCCTAAGGGCGCTTATTAACCTCCTTGCTGAAAATACCGATGTGGATATTCTCTCTGCTCCTAACATTCTTGCTGCAGACAATCAGGAGGCGAGAATAGAGATCGGTGAAGACGTTCCGACCCTTTCCGAATCCACCATATCCTCTGGAGGTGTCAAGACCCAGGGTGTTCAGTATAGGAAGACTGGTATAATTCTTCAGGTTAAACCTTACATCAATGACAGCGGTCTTGTTAGAATGGAAGTCACCCAAGAAGTAAGCAAGGTGAACGATCAGGCTACTGCAGGGATTACCTCCCCAAGAATTACAAACAGGAAGGCAACCACATATATAATTGCTAGAGATGGTCAACATATACTTATGGGCGGACTTATGAGCACCCAGTATACTGTTACCCATTCAGGCATACCAATTCTTAAGGATATCCCTGTGCTTGGCTATCTGTTTGGCTCCAAAGGTACAAAAAAAGAGAAAAAAGAACTTATTTTTATTCTTACGCCCCATGTAATCAGAACCAGGGCAGAGGCTGACAAGATTACAAGAGAATTTGCAACAAAGGTTCACAGTCTCAAACGAATGCTCGAAGAAAGGGATATACTTAAGAGGCAGACAGAGGACGCAAACACCAATGAAGAAGAGTTTCAAGACTACTAATGATATTATTTAAGAGGCCAGGACTGATATCTTCTTGTATCTATCTTCTATCTGCAGCCTTGATCTTTATTTCTTGGCCGGTGATACAGGAAGCTTATGGTTTGGATAGCAAGTACAAAGTGATATTGGATAAAAATCCCTTCGACCCTGATAGAGGCTCGGGAAACAAGGAAGAAGGAGACAATACTACCGGTGCGGTAGCAGAGTTTGCCAGCAAGTATGCCGTCTATGGGGTGGTAATTGCACAGGATAGGTCCAAGTGGGCATTTATAAAACCAGTTTCAGAAAGACCACGGCGGGAAACCGAGGATGATGGCCTGCGGAAGGTTACAGAAGGGGATTTGGTCGATGGCTGGAGGGTGACATCTATTACTAGTGAAGGTGTATATTTTAATAGTGGTAAAAATGAGATCTTTCTGAGGGTCTTTGGCAATACCAAGAACGAAAGGTCTTCCAATAAACCTGTAGGTATAGCAACCCCTAAGCCTAAGATGCCATCAATTTATAGGAATTCTAATCCTGTAAGGACAAGAAGGAATAATGAGAGGCAAAACGCCCGGTCTGGTTATCTTGTTGCACCTGTTGGCAAAGAAAAAGATATGCAAACCAACAACCCCTTTTTAAAGGCCCTTATGGATGCAAGAAAGAAGCAAAGGGGGACGGCAAGGCAGGAAAATTCCAGGTAGGTCCCTGTTTGATTTCTTTGATGGTTGTTGCCCTGGTTACTTCCTACTGCTATCATTGCTGCCATGATGTCTTGTTATGAAAATTTTCATTATGTGCCGATCTATTGTAACTTGAAGGGCAGAGAGGTCGTGGTAGTTGGTGGTGGCAGAGTGGCTGAAAGAAAGGTCCGAGCTTTGATTTCTTCTGGGGCTTTTATTACACTTATCAGTCCTCAAGTTACAGATGGGCTGTCGGATATGATCCATCAAGGTGATATTAGGCATATTAAGAGGTTTTTTAAGAAAGGAGATCTTAAAGGGGCCTGGCTTGTTATAGCTGCTACAGATGATGAGCAAGTACAGAGAGCGGTCTTTCAGGAAGCAGAGAGGGAAAGATGTTTCTGTAATGTGGTTGATCAACCTGATAAGTGCAGTTTTATAGTACCTTCCTTGGTAAGGAGGGGGGACCTTTCAATAGCCATATCTACAGGAGGTCAAAGCCCGGCCTTGGCCCGAGAGCTAAGAATCAGATTTCAAGAACAGTTTGGAGAGGAATGGGCAACGTATGTGGAGCTTATTGGTCGTCTAAGAAGGCTGATTCTAAACAGGGTCCCGGAATCGCAGCGTGTTGAAAGACTGGAAAGGTTGATTCATAGTCCGTGTCTGGATTGGATTCGAGGAAAAGAGTGGGAAAAGCTAACCAAATGGGCTATAGACATTTGTGGACAGGATGCTCATAAGATAGTTAAAGACGTTATTTCCTGATGGACAGATTCATTTTTCAACTGGCATTTTTTGCATATATAGCTGCGACCGCCGGGTTTCTTGTTAACATTATTACCCTGCGCAAGGAAATAGAGCGAATTGCCTCCTTTATTTTAGGAATTGGTCTGTGTTTGCACACTGTATCCATAATATTAAGATGGATTTATAGTAGACATGCCCCTCTTGTTAGTTTTTACGATGTCTTTTCGTTTCTCGCATGGTCTCTTTGTGTTGCTTTCCTGTTGTTTCAGGCCGGTCACAAGTTAAAGGCGCTCGGGGCCTTTGTAAGCCCTGTTATTACCCTCTTTATAATATTGTCTCTTATTCATCCCAGTGAAATGTTGCCACTTCCACCTGCCCTTCAGAGTTACTGGTTGCCAATCCACGCATCTATCAGCATTATCTCTTATGCACTTTTGACTCTATCTTTTTGTATTTCCATTATGTATTTGATTCAGGAACGCCAGATAAAAAAGAAGCAGCTTGGGGCCATATTCAAAAGACTCCCGTCTTTACAGGTCCTTGATACCATGGCAGAAAAATGTCTAAAAATCGGTTTCCCCCTGTTAACCCTTGGAATCATTACAGGTTCTATTTGGGCTGAACAGGCATGGGGAGCATACTGGAGTTGGGATCCCAAGGAGACATGGTCCCTTATAACATGGTTACTCTATGCTGCGCTTTTGCATCAGAGACTTACTGTAGGTTGGCGTGGGAGAAAGAGTGCATATATGACAATAGTTGGCTATCTGACTTTGCTCTTTACATTTATTGGAGTGACATATCTCTTGCCAGGGGCCCACTCATATGCAACATAAAGAAGGCGCAAAGGATATAGTTCTTTTTGGGGTAAACCACAAGACAGCCCCTGTTGAGGTGAGGGAGAAACTTGCATTTACTGGCAAAGAGCGCCCTGTAAGATTTATATTTGAGAGCCTATCCTTTTGTCAGGAAGTGGTTTTTTTGTCAACCTGTAACAGGGTTGAGATAATTGCGGCTTCGCCTTCTCCTGAAAGGGCCATACAGGAAATACTTGCCTTTTATACGGATCAGTCTTGTCTAGATTCAGCAGTTATTGCCAAGTGTTGTTACAACTATGTGGGGTCGTCTGCGATTAAACACGTCTTTAGGGTTGCTTCAAGTCTGGATTCGATGGTGGTGGGAGAGCCCCAAATTCTTGGGCAGTTGAAAGATGCCTACAGAATGGCCTTAGAAGAAGGTTGTTCTGGTCAACTTCTCAACAAGTTGATGCATAAGGCCTTTTCTGTTGCAAAGAAGATAAGGACCGAAACCAGGATTGCCAGCCAGGCTGTTTCCATAAGTTATGCTGCCGTAGCCCTTGCAAAAAAGATTTTTGGGGACCTAACTGGTAAGAAGGCCATGCTTATAGGCGCAGGAGAGATGGCAGAGCTTGCTGCTCAGCATTTAAAGACTAATGGGATAAAAGAGTTGGTTGTGGCGAACAGGACCCTTGAAAGGGCTGTGGATTTGGCAAAGACCCTTGATGGAAGGGCCATATCACTTCAGGAACTCGATGACGCCCTGATAGAGACAGATATTGTGATAAGCTCCACTGGGGCACCAAATATTATAATAGAGAAGGAGCAGGTCAAAAAAATTATGAGGCCAAGGCGTCACAGGCTTCTCTTTTTTATTGATATTGCCGTTCCAAGAGATATAGATCCAAGGGTCAACGATATAGACAATGTTTATCTATTTGATATTGACGAGCTAAAAGAAGTAGTAGAAGAAAACAAGGCAGAACGGCAGAAGGAAGCGGTAAAGGCCGAGCGTATCATCGAGTCGGAGGTCATAAAATTCCAGTCATGGCTCAGATCTCTTGATATAGTTCCTGTAATCAAGGGGCTTCAAGAAAAGGCAGAGCTTATTAGACAGAGGGAGTTTGCGAGGACTCTCAAGAATCTCAAACACCTGCCTGAAAAAGATATCAAGGCCATAGAAAAGTTGACGCAGTCCCTTGTAAGCAAGCTCCTTCATGACCCTATCATCTTTTTGAAAAAAGGTTCGGATATAGATGACAGAGATCAGGTTCTTTCCATGATCAGTCGGATTTTTTCACTAAACGGGCTCGGTCAGACCGTTTCTTTGGAAGAGTATATGGAAAACAGGGAGAAGCCTGTTAAGCGGGCAACCTCTTCTTCCAAAAAGGCCTAAACCCTTTTAGGTTCCTTGCCAACTTCTGATTTGTTTTTTTTGATATAGAGCTCTCGTTTAGGATAGGGTATTTCGATTCCCTTGTCTTTGAATTCCCTATCTATGGCCATTAGGAGTTGGTGGGTTACTCTTCCTTTTAGGCTTGGTTCATTTACCCAACACAGCAGCTCAAAATCGATAGATGAATCATTGAAGCGCCGGACCCGGGCCCTTGGTTTGGGGCTTCTCGCAACGTCAGGATCTTTCAGGGCGATATCCACCAGTAGCTCCGATGCCTGGCGTAGGTCTGTTCCATAGCCTACGCTAACAGGAACCCTTATTCTGAATCTTGGAACTGGGGCGCTTTCGTTTATGATCTTTGCATTTGCCATAATAGAGTTCGGAATTGTTATCAGCACGTCGTCTCTCGTTTTGATTCTGGTAGAACGGATACCTATATCCACCACTTCACCTCTTTCTCCAGAGTCAAGAATTATGTAATCTCCAACCTTGTAAGACTTGTCCATGAAAATGGATATACCGCCAAAGAAGTTTGCCAGGCTGTCTTTTGCTGCCATGGCAATGGCTATTCCTGCAATACCTGCCGAAGCAAAGAGGGGTGTGAGACTCACGTTCCACACCATCAATATAGCAATGACTCCAGCAACTATAACAGAGATACGGAGAACATTTCTAAAGAGAAGAAATACCTCCCTTCCTATCTTGGCCCTTTCCGACAGTATGTAACCTGTTTGAAATTTAAAGGTGGAAATAAAGTGGGCCGTTGGAAGCCACCAAACCATTATGATAATGGTCTTAATAAGGTTTGTGGCAATAAAGTCCCATGGTGAAGGAAGCTTGGCGCTTACTGCCACATGAAGTGGACCCAAAAATAAGATGGTTAGGCATATTGGTTTATGTATAAAGGTAATTAGTTGATCATCAAAGGTCACATTAGTAAGGGCTGCAAGCCTTTTTAGGGCCTTGTCAATGAAGATACCGGTAATCTTGGCAAGTACTGCATAGCTTACCAAGGTGATCAGTGCATCTATGTGCTCGTTGTCAAGAAAATAAAGTATTTTATGAAGATATAGGCGTATCTGTTGGTTGACATGTTCCATGGGAACTATTATAAAGGGTCGCCAGTCGAAGATAAAACACATTTTTGTATTTATTATGGAGGATTAATGGCAAATCATAAATCCGCGCTCAAAAGGGTTCGTCAAAATAAAAAACGCAGGCTTAGAAACAAAATGCGCAAGACAAGGATTAAGAACCTTACCAAGGCCGTAGAGGCCGCTATAGCAGAGAAGGCGCCAGAGTTGGCACTGGAGAGGCTAAAAAAGGCCCAAAGCTATATTGATAAGATTGGCCACAAAAAGGGCACGATTCATAGGCGCACAGCATCGCGCAAGATTTCTCGCCTATACAAAAAGGTAAGCAGCCTGTTAAAGGCCACAGCCTCTTAGTTTTAATTTAGCCAAATAGTGGTCCTGCACAGGGCTGATTTTGTTTAGTAATGGAAACGAGGCCAAAAATAATAAAAAATGTATTGGTTGGTCTCGTTTTTTTTATTCTTGCAGCCGGGTGTGCTCAACACACTCGTTTCGTATCTCCCAAGGTTGAGCTGCTAAATCTTAATGTCAAAGATGTCTCTTTTTCCCATATCAACTATCAGGCCAAGATAAGGCTTTATAATCCCAACTTGGAGGCCCTAAAGGTTGATTTTATGCAATACAGCCTTTATGTGAATGGGATAAGACTTGTAGATGGCGCAGAACAGGTTGACAAAAAGGTGCCTCCCCACCAAGAAGCTGTAATTCCTATAAGACTTTCTGGTTCAGTATTAAATGTGATAAGACTCATTTCTAATATGCAAAATGCCTCTGAGGTAGATTTTGAGATGAAGGGGACCGTCTCTGGCATTGATACAAACGGGAACTCGTTTTCATTGCCCTTTTCTGAAAAGGGGAAATTAGATCTTTCCTCTTTGGATCCAGGTCTTCCCCTACGTTAAAAAATCATGCTGTCAATAGACTATCTAGTCTCGGGCGGCATTATAACCAACTATTTTTGTTCCTCTAGGTGTTGCCATTGCTTGTATCGTTGCAGTCCTTGGTGGCCAAAAGATTATATGGATAAGGCCATGGCAAAGGCTGCATTTAATATGTGTAAAGATCTGAATTGTTTTTCTGTGCATATTGGTGGTGGTGAACCCTTTCTAAAGGTGAAAAACCTTTTAGAAGTATTGGAGATAGCCCAAGATATTCACGTTAGCATCGATTATATAGAGACCAATTCTTCTTGGTATAGAGAGCATGGGGCTGCTGTTGCCATTCTTGAGCAGATTCGTGCTTATGGGGTAGATACTTTGCTTATATCTGCAAGCCCATTTCATTTGGAGTTTATTCCTTTTAAGAAGGTCCTGGGTGTGGTAAACGCCTGCAGGGAGGCAGGGGTTAATCCCCTTATCTGGACAGATGATTTTTTTCACATTTTTAAGCAACTAGATCCTGAGAAAACATATTCTATCAATGAGCTTGAAAAGGTTATAGGCAGAAAGGCCTTGCATGGCATGATCGCTTCTTATTGGATCCATCCCGGAGGGCGGGCTCTTGAGACCTTTTTTGGTACAGGGATGTCTTGCCAAGAAATTCTTGTTGAATTTTCTGGAGGTTGTAAAGAACTACTGGATACTTCACACTTTCATATAGACCTCTATGGTAATTATATTCCAGGTTTATGTAGCGGTCTTGCCATCAG
>Ga0256914_1002733_pt1 | contig 14513 bp, 15 predicted proteins | sample HulkmetaG_FD_191571 | JGI IMG/M metagenome (GOLD analysis project Ga0256914, IMG submission 191571) | Hydrothermal chimney microbial communities from Main Endeavour vent field at the Juan de Fuca Ridge, Pacific Ocean - Hulk | ecosystem: Environmental > Aquatic > Marine > Hydrothermal vents ... | reverse complement strand
AAAATCTTCAGACATATTCTCGCGAGCGGGTTCGCCTTCACGCTACCGCCTACGACTCCAACGGACATCGGCACCTCTATGTATCCCACGAGATTTCCCTCGTCGTCGATCTCGTAGTGTGTCAGGGGTTTATAGCCGTGCATGGCGGAATAGGCGTGGCAAGCCGCTTCTACCGCTCTGAAATCGTTCCCCGTGGCTATCAAAACCGCCGAAATTCCGTTCATTATCCCCTTGTTGTGGGTCGCGCATCTGAAAACGTCCACTCTGGCGAACTCGTATGCGTCGACTATCGCCTCGACGACGTCCTCCCCCCCAACAGCCTTCTTATCGAATACCGCTTTGGCCGTCGCAAGTCTGAAGGGACACAGGTTGGACAGTATTCTTAACAACACTTTCCCACCCGTTATCCTCTCCACGAGCGGTGCGACGTGCTCGCATACCGAGTTAACGAAGTTCGCTCCCATCGCGTCCTTGACGTCTATGAGTAGATCCACCGAGATCATGGACTTTCTACCCTCCAAAATCCTAACCCTGACGTCCTTGCAACCACCGCCCAACCTCACTATGCTCGACTCTATCTCGTTCGCCCTCTCGACTATCTCATCCTTACGCCTCATCACCTCGAACTTGGCCGAGTGGGGGTTGTCGGTGATGACCTGTATCTGTCCTATCATTATCGAACCCGTGTAGTGCGTCGTGAATCCTCCCCTCACCCTCGCTATCCTCGCCCCGTTGCTCGCCGCCGCCACGACGCTCGGCTCCTCTATGACCATCGGAACGAGATAGTCCCTGCCGTCTATCAGGAAGTTCGTCGCTATCCCCAAGGGTAGTTCGAAAGTGCCGATGACGTTCTCTATCATCCTGTCCGCCACTTCCAAAGACAGCTTCGAGCTTTTCCTTATGAGCTCTACCTCCTCCTCGCTCAAACCCGCAAACTCCCTAACCTTTTCGAGCCTCTCCTCGGGAGAGAGTTTGTAGAATCCGCTTATTCTGGACGTCTTCATGATAGTAAGAGAGCCTTCCACCTTTCAAACCTTTCGTCTCGCTACGAGGTACGCGAAGACCCCCGCTCCGAAACCGTTGTCCACGTTGACCACCGCCACCCCGGAGGGACAGCTGAGCAACATGCTGAACAACGGAGTGATACCGTTCAGGTTGACCCCGTATCCGATAGAGGTCGGAACCGCTATTATGGGCAGATCCACGAGTCCTGCGAGGACGGAAGGTAGCGCCCCCTCCATACCGGCAACCGCAACTATCACGTCCACGTTCTCCTCTTTAACCCTTCTGAGGGGCTCCACGAGTCTGTATATGCATGCTATTCCCACGTCGTAGAACTTCAGAACCTTAAGACCCAAGAACTCCGACGTCGTCGCGCACTCCTCCGCAACGGCGATGTCCGAAGTGCCCGCCGTAAATATAGCCACCTTCCCAACGCCCTCAACTCTACCCTCCTTCAGCAATCGAGCCCTCTTTCCGACGACCGCAATCCTTCCTCTTTCGTTGACGAAAACTTCTTCGAAGTTCTTCTTGAGTGCGGAAATTTGATCCCCGCTTAGCCTCGTGACCAGAACGGAATCCCTATGCTCCAAATAAGCTCTAACTATCTTAACGAGCTCTTCGGGGCTCTTAAATTGCGCGAACACCGCCTCGGGCTTCCCCGTCCTAAAATCCCTGAAAACGTCGAGCTTGGCTATTCCATCTACGTCCCTTATCATCCGAAGTCGAACAAACGCCGGTTATTTTAAACTTATTTTCAGAACTAAGTAGAAACCAAGTGGGCCCGGAGGGACTCGAACCCTCGACCTCCGCCTCGTGAGGGCGGCGTCATAACCCCTAGACCACGGGCCCTATTGATCTGACGATGCGAAGATTAAAAATGTTTTGTTCGAAAGTTTTGAATACCCACGGCAGTTCTCCGTTTATGAAGTATCTCCTTCTCATCCCGGACGGTATGGCGGATTGGCGCGTGGAGGAGCTCGGAAATAAAACGCCTTTGGAGGTCGCGGATACGCCGAACATGGATTTTCTCGCAAAGGAGGGGGCTTGTGGGTTGGCGATCACGGTTCCAAAAGGATACGAGCCGGGGAGCGATGTGGCCAACCTAACCATTTTGGGCGTCGACGTTCGTAGGTATTACACGGGTAGGGGGCCGATAGAGGCGTTGGCCAAGGGGATAAGGGGCAAGCTCGTCTTCAGATGCAACCTCGTTTACGTTGAAAACGGAATAATGCTCGACTACAGCGCAAACAGGATAGGGGACGAGGAGGCTAAGGAGGTAATCGATGCTCTGAACGATTCCTGTCCCTACGATTTCGTTCGATTCCACCACGGAACGAGCTACAGAAACCTCGTTACCATCGACAGGGATTTCGAGGATAGGGTAAAGACCACACCTCCCCACGACATTCAGGGGGAAAGGATAGCGGATCACTTGCCCAAGAACGGGGAACTCGCGAGGTTGCTGATCGACCTAATGGAGATGTCAAAGAGCGTCGTGCCGGAGGTTACGAGGAAGGCAAACATGGTCTGGATTTGGGGTGGAGGGAGGATGCCAAACTTCCCTAAGTTCGAGGAGAGGTGGGGTGTTGGGGGTGTGATGGTATCGGAGGTCGACCTTCTAAAGGGAATAGGCAGGGGGCTGGGGTTCGAGGTCGTGGAGGTCGAAGGCGTAACGGGTTACGTCGATACGAACTACAAGGGGCTCGCGAGGGCGGTGCTGAGGAGTTTGAAGAGGAAGGACTTCGTCGTTCTGCACACCGAAGGGATAGACGAGGTGGGGCACGAGGGGGATGCGGAGAAGAAGGTGGAGGCGATATCCATTTACGACGAAAAGATAGTCGGTTACCTCCTCGATAGGCTCGATTTGGAGGAGACGAGGATAATGCTCCTACCCGACCATCCGACGCCGGTCAAGGTCAGAACGCACGTGGCAGAGCCAGTCCCGTTTCTCGTTTACGGACTCAGGAAGGATGACGTTAGGAGGTTCGACGAGTTCAGCTGTAGAAGGGGGAAGTTCGGGCTAATAGATGGGCTCAAGCTGATGAGCATAATGTTCTCCAAATGATTATATTCCCCAAGCCCGGGAGATCGTGCGATGGACGTATCCCTGATGGAGAAGTTCTATTCCAAGCTCTTCGGCACACCGAAGGAGATAGTTTCCGCCGGGATACTCGTTGTATCGATAGTGCTCGCATCCGTACTCAACGGTTACGCCTCCTTCTTCCTCCTCAGATACGTTTCCTTCGCGTTCTCCACCTTCTTAGCGCTACTGCTAATACGGAAACCGATGAAGCTCGCGTTTAACAGGAAGAGGTTGCTGTTCTTGGTGATGGCCATTCTGACGTTCATAGAGATATACGATCTGATCTTCGTTCACGTATTCGGCAAGGACCTCATAATACTATCCCCCGCTTGCCTCACTTCCCTGCTTACGGTCGTTTTCTACTTCACCTCGGAAGCCTCGACCCTCGGTTGCGTCCTCTCCTCCCTCCTCCTGTCCGCGACTCTGTACCCTTTTTCGTATCTATTCTCCTTCAAAGTCGTGCACAGAACAATCGCCTACACCGCAACGTCCCTCCTCGGCTGTATTCTGGGCGCGTTGTACTTGAAGTATCTCGACAAGGATTACGGTTTTTTCAACGTCAAAAGGTTCCTAAAGGCGTTTCTACTATTCTGGCTTACGTGCGATCCTGAATACTTTGAGAGAGAGCTAAGAAGGGTCGGAAAAACTTTTAAAGGATGGGTTAAGTGCATAAGGATCGGAAGGGCGAGGCTCGTAACCACCTCCTTTCATCCCGGCCCAATGAGGAATATCGGAGGTGGCAGGCTCGTCGAGACGATCATGGAAAAGGAGAACACGATGTACCTCCACTCCCCCGTAGGGCACGAGCTCAACCCGGTAGATTTCGAAAGCGTGAAGAGGATTGCGAGCTCTCTGAACTGCGACGACTTAAGGCTTAAACCCTTAAAACCCTTCGACGTCGAGGGAGAGAGATACGTTCTGAGGGTCTTTCCGTTCGACTGCGTTAGAATGATGATTCTGATAGGCAAAGATGCGAGCGACGACTTGCCTTTCGAACTGAACGAGCTCGTCGGTAAAAACGTTCTCGTCGAAGCCCACAGCGCCCACAGTCCCGACTTCGATTCCGGGGAGGTTTTGGAGGAGGTCAAGGAGCTCGTGAGGAAAGGGCTGGAGACGAAATCCGAACCCACCGATCTCGGATTTTACTTCAAGAGAGCGAGGAAGGAGTCGAAGAACATATGCGGATGGCTGGCCATTCTCCTTCTGGATTACGGGGACGTGAAACACGCTCTGCTCATGCTCGACGGGAACAACGTGGATTTGAACTTCAGGAAGGAGCTCGAGGAATACCTCGAAAGCAGGGGTTTCGTTCCCACGATCGTTTCAACCGACAACCACTCCAAAACCGCGGTCTCACCCAAGATCGGTTACAAGCCAGTCGGAGCGGACGAGGAGGACAGGAAGGTCGTTTACGAGTTCCTGAACTCCGCGCTTTCGAACGTCGAATTCGAGAAATGCGACGCCCGATACGGATTCGGTGAGGTGGAGGCCAAGGTTATGGGTAGAGAGTTCTTCGAACTCGTAGAGACGGCCTTCAGGGAGATGGGGGAGAAGGCAATACGCCTCTTCTTCTCATTCCTCGCCCTCCAGTTTTTAGTTTCCGCGCTGCTGGGTATGGCTCTCATGCCGAAATAAATGGTTTATATTATAAACTACTATATCCAAAACGCTTAAATATATTAAACCGACCACAAATCTGCATGGACATCGTCGTCGCATTGGTGGCTTTCACGGTAGCGCTCGTTTTCGGGCTGGGAGGTTTGGGATCGGCGGCAGCTCTGATACCCATACTCGTCTTCATGGGTTATCCTTTTCCCATGGCCAGAGCGGCGGGGCTGTTCACGAACTTCGTGTCAACATCCTCCCTAACGATAAACAACCTCCTGCACGGAAGGGTAAAACCCCGCTCCATCCTTCCTCTCGTGGCGACATCGATAACCTTCGCACCTATCGGAGCGTACACGTCTTTCGTAATACCAGAGAGGATCGTCGGTGCCCTCTTCACCCTTTTTCTGATTTTCGCCGGATTCACGGTTTTCTTACCTAAGAGGGTTTCGTTCAGAGATTGCCCGGCTTGGGTGTCGGCGACGGTGGGGGCGATTGCCGGATTCTTTTCTGGAATGCTCGGAATAGGTGGAGGGATAATTATATCGCCGTCCCTCATGCTCTACGGCGTCGATCCGAAAATCGTTACGTCCGTAACGGCTTTCGCAGTTCCCTTCAGTTCCATGTCGAGCTTCCTAACCTACCTCCGGATGGGTGGCGTCGATTGGGATCTCACCCTATCGACCTCTCTCCCCGCGGCGTTTGCGGGTTACTTGGCCGGTCACATTACCCATTCCCGCCTGAGCTCCGAGCAGGTTAGAAGGATACTCGGGCTGATATTCATCGTGCTCGCAATCAGATTCGCTGCGAGGTACGTTTAACGAACAATTTATAAGGTCGTAAACGGAACTCTCGACATGGTCATCGGCGTTACGATGGTGAACGTCCAGCCGGGGAAGGAGAAGGACGTTTACAACGCGATAAAGAAGATTAGGAACGTCAGGGAGATATACCACGTCTTCGGGGAGTTCGATTTCGTCGTCATAATTCAGGCGGACAGCCTGTCGGAGCTCAACAAGACCGTCGATACCATAAGGGAGATACCCGGGGTAACGAAGACCCACACGGTGGTCGGTGCAGAGATATCATGACGTCCGATAGGCTGAGGGAGATAAGCGTAGCAGAGTTCTTCGAAAAGAACAGGCACATTCTCGGTTACTCCAATCCGGCGAAGGCTCTCGTTACATGCGTAAAGGAGGCTGTAGATAACGCTCTCGACGCCACTGAGGAGGCGGGGATACTGCCGGACGTGATGGTCAGGATAGCGCGTGTGGGGAAGTCCACGTTCAGGATTACGGTAGAGGACAACGGGCCGGGAATAGTGAGGCACCAGATTCCCAAGGTCTTTGGAAAGCTTTTGTACGGCTCAAGATTTCATGCGATAAAGCAGACGAGAGGTCAGCAGGGTTTGGGTATCAGCTCAGCAGTTCTGTACGCTCAGCTAACGACGGGAAAGCCGGCAGTAGTCATTTCAAAAACGTCTCCGAAGGAGAAGGCGTGCAGGATGAAGATAACCATAGACACGAAGAGGAACGAGCCCGAGGTGGTGGAAGAGGAGGAAATCGAGTGGCACCGACCCCACGGGACGAGAGTTGAGCTCGAGATCGTTGGGAGCTACGTGAGGGAGAGAAGGCAAAGCGTTTACGAATACCTCCGCCAAACATCCATAGTCAATCCCCACGCGAAAATAACGTTCGTCGAGCCCGACGGAAAGATTCACGAGTTCGAAAGGACGAGCAACGAGCTTCCCAAGATACCTAAGGAGATAAAACCGCATCCGCACGGAATAGAGCTCGGAACTCTCATGGCGATGCTCAGGGAGACGAGGGCGAGGGATCTCAAGAGGTTTTTGACGCAGGAGTTCGTTAGAGTTGGAGAAAAGACCGCGAACGAGATACTGGCCAAAGCGGGGTTCGAGGGAAGGGAGAACCCGAAGAAGATAGATAGGGACGGCGCTTTGAGGTTGTTAAAAGCGTTTAGGAGCGTTCAACTCCTCCCGCCACCAACCGACTGCCTGTCCCCGATAGGTTCAGACTTGATCGTGAAGAGTTTGATGAAGGAGTACGAGCCCGAGTTCGTATACGCGGTGACGAGAAGGCCTAAGGTCTATTCCGGACACCCATTCCTCGTCGAAGTAGGACTGGCGTACGGCGGGGGTGTGGAGGGCGTGGAGGTACTCAGGTTCGCGAACAAGATTCCGTTGCTATACCAGAGGAGCGGTTGCGCTCTAACGAAAGCCGTGGAGAGCGTAAACTGGAAAGCCTACGGATTGCAACAGGGAAAAAACGAGCTACCCAACGCTCCGGCGGTGTTTCTCATACATCTCGCCTCGACGAACGTTCCTTACACGTCCGAATCGAAGGAGGCGATAGCGAGCATCCCCGAAATAGCGGACGAGCTCAGGCTCGCACTTCAGGAGGTGGGAAGGAGGCTGAAAGAGTACTTGGACAGGAAGAGGAGAATGCAGGTTAGGAGAAGGAAGGAAAACGAAATAGCGAGAATAATCCCTCTATTAGCCGAAAAGGTCTGCGAGGTGCTCGAGAAGGAGCCCATCGACGTTGGCAGGGTTGTCGCGAGGATAACCGGTAAGGTTCACGTAGAGAGACGGGTTGAAGGTAGAAGGGTTGTACTAAGAGCGTTCAACTTCACCAAGGCGAAGAGGAGGTTCAGAGTTTATGAAATCTGTAGAGGAGACGTGTTCTGCGATTGCAAGGTGTTGAACGTGGGATCCTACTCGACCATCGTTTGGGACGTGGAGTTGCAACCGAACGGTCACGCCGAGCTCGTTTACGAGTGCGACGAGGTCTTAAACGAGAGGCCTATGGTGGAGGGGGTGGAGGAGGAGTATCTCAGCGGAGCCACCGCAAAGTTTATCTATAATGATGACGACATTACTTAGGGGCGCCGAGTTGGCAACGGTTTCAGCGGTTCCCGCCGTCACCGCTGTAACTCTTTTTGGCGCCCCCTACACCTTCTCGAGCATACCCGCTATCTCGATGAGCTTGCTCCTTATGTTCTTCGCAACCTTCTTCGGATCCTCGGCGTAGTAAACGTACCCTATCCATCCCCTGTCCACGAGCCTTCTCCCCACTATCCCCTCCCTCAGCAACCTCTTCAGCCTCTCCCTCACTATCCTCGTCGATAGCTGTAACTCCTCCGCGATCTCCCTAACCGTGAGCTCACCCTTCCTCAGCAGAAGGTGGTATATCTCCACCTCGGAACGATGGAATTGGATCTGCCTTATGAGGGTGTTCACCCTGTCGAGCATGTCGGTTACGTCTAATCGATCTTGAAATATAAGGTGAACGGATCGAAGTCGTGATCATTATTATAATTATAATATTTGATCGCGATTATACTAATCCCAAAATTTATATGGTGTGAACTCCAAACTTCATAGGTTGGAGGTGGTAACGTGGACAGGATGATCGAGTTCTTTAGCCTCGTATTGGGAAACCCTCTCACGAGGAAGGCCATAGAGCGGGGACTTAGGAGGGACAAAAACGGAGAGATAAAGTTAGAAAGGTATCTGAGGGCTTACGCGGAAGGAAGGGACTTGAAGGACTTGGAGTTCAAGGCTCTGAAGAAGCTGATCGACGCCGGATTGAAGGCCTTTGGGGGGAGGGAAGAGCTTCTCAAGGAGAGATTGAGGGATGCCTACTGGAGGAGAGGTTTCATAAGCGTTCTGAGAGGTCTCGTCGAGTTCGGGGTTCGAAAGCCCTTCGTCCCCGGAGCACCTTTTCTCGTCGTTTGGGATGTGACCTACAGATGCAACCTGAGATGCAAGCACTGCTACTCCACAGCCGGAAAGCCTTGGAAGGATGAGCTAAACGAAGAGGAGGCGATGAGGGCTTTGAAGATCTTAGCGGACGCGGGGGTTACAGCGATAGCGTTCAGCGGTGGGGAGCCTTTGCTAAGAAAGGATTTCTTCGAATTAGCAAGAACCGCGAGGGATTACGGAATGTTCGTTTCCATAGCGACGAACGGAACTCTGTTGAGCAAGGATGTCGTGAGAAGGTTGAAAGAATGCGGGGTTTGGTTCGTCCAGATAAGCCTTGACGGGACGAAGGAAACGCACGAGAGGTTCAGGGGAATAGAGGGAATATACGAGAAGGTCGTTGAGGGAATTAAGAACTGCGTCGAGGAAGGGCTGATTACGTGCATCTCCACGACCGCAACGAAGCTGAACTACCACGACGTGCCTAAGGTGATGGACTTGGCTGAGGAGTTGGGCGTGCAATGGTTCATGCTCTACAACTTCATTCCAGTCGGCAGAGGGGACTTCGAAATGGACTTGAGTGCGGAGGAGAGGGAGGAACTTCTTAAGGAGCTCTGGAGGAGGTTGAAGGCGACTGGGATAAACTTCATGTCCACCGCCCCCTACTACGCGAGAATAGCGATGCAGGAGGAGAGCTCGATAGTCCCGACGCACTTCTACAACTCAAACTTGGAGGGGAAGCTCAAGGTTTTGGCGGACTTCATAGGCGGTTGCGGTTGCGGGAGGTTCTACTTGGCCATGAGGGCAAACGGCAACATCGAGCCGTGTGTATTCTTCCCCCTAACGCTCGCGAACATCAAGGACTTCGAGAGTGGAGAAGATTTCCTGCGATTCTGGAAAGAAAACAAAGTGCTGAACGATCTGAGGAACAAGGACGCGTTGGAAGTTTGCGGGGAGTGTAGGTATAGGTACGTATGCGGAGGGTGTAGAGCGAGGGCTTACGCGTACTTCAAGGATTACATGAAGCCCGATCCCGGCTGCATTATTGTCGCCAAGAGGTTGAAGGCGAGAACCTGAATTTTTTTATTCCTCCGCAATACTCGTCTCATGAAACATTGGAGGATGGTTCTCGAAGAGATAGAAAGGTGCGACGGGGTTTTGGAGGTCGTCGACGCCAGATGTCCCAACGAGTTCAGGAGCAGGAGGCTCGAGGAGCTATTCGACGATATGGGAAAACCGTTCTGGATAGTGATAAACAAGGTCGATCTCGTTCCGAAGGAGTTCGCCGACAGATGCAAGAGGGTTTTGAAGAGAGATAGTAACGCCGTTGACGTTATTCACGTTTCCAGCAAGAAGTTCTACGGTTTTTGGATCCTCAGAAGGAGTTTGAAGAATTACTTCGACAGGGAGGCGAAGCTCGTGGTTGTGGGATTTCCGAACGTCGGTAAGTCGAGTCTCATAAACATGCTCGCCCAGTACACCGTGGTATCCACGGCACCCGTTCCCGGGCACACGAAGGGAAAGCAGTGGATAAGGATAAGCAGGAAGCTCCTACTTTCCGACACGCCCGGTATAATTCCAAGAGAGTTCGCGAGCGAGGATTGGGCGAAGATACTGTTCCCAGACGACGTGGAGGAGTCGGCGTTGATTCTGCTCGAAAAGATAGAGAAGGCGGAAGGTTCAAACTTCGAGGAAATATACGGGATAAAGCCGAAGAGCGACGAGGAAACTCTCGAAAGGATCGCGATGAGGTTCGGATTCCTGAGGAAAGGGGGTGCGCCGGACACTCACAGAGCGTCGGCGAGGCTTTTGAACGATTGGAACAACTGCAAGCTTACGGCTTGGTGGTTGTAGTCAGGAGGGGCTATCCTCATCACCGCTCAGCGATCCCCTCTCATCATCCTGTCGTGAACCCACATCTCACCGTCCTCGTAAACCTCCTTCTTCCATATCGGGAGCTCCCTCTTTATCAACTCAACGCACTCCTTCAGGGGTTCGAAAACCGACTTCCTGTCCCTCCCCATCACCACCACGTAGAGTATGTCTTCCCCCGGTCTCAAGGATCCCACCTTATGGTGAATTCTCACGTCAACGACCCCCTCCCTACCCTTTATTCTCTCCATTATTTCCTCGACCCTTTTCCTGTAGAGTTCCTCGAACATCTCGTATTCGAGTTTCACTACCTTTTTTCCATCGGAAATCCCGCGAACGAACCCAACGAACACAGCTATGGCACCACACTTCTCAACTCCCTCCACGGATTTCGCCTTTGCTATCAGAGACTTGACGGTCTCCACCTCCCCCTCCGTCCACTCGCACACGACGTGATCGTACCCCAAGTCCGCGAGAATTTCGAAGACGTCAAGATCCTTTCTAACGCTTAAAACCTTTCCCCTTTCGTCGAATACCTCGTAAAACTCCCCCGAATCCTTTACGAAAACTCTACCACTCGATCCTTTCGATATCTTCACCGTCCACACCCCTCAACACGATCTCGGAGGGATAGAGCTCGAGAAACGTGGGGTAGGGATACCTCGGGCGCGTCGGACTTCCGGGGTTGAGAAGGATGACTTCAGCCACCTCCGCCATTACGGGACGATGAGTGTGCCCGAAAACTATCGCGTCGGCCTCCAACTCCTTGGCCAAGTAAACGAGATCCGTTAGATCCGGAAGGATGGGTTCGTGCTTGACCGCTATCCTTCTGCCTTCGTATTCCAACACCGTAGTTTCCGGTAGTATCTCCCTCAGCGAAGGTTCGTCGCTGTTTCCCGCCACCGCAACGAGGTCGAACTCCTTTAAATCCTCGTAAAGGCCGAACCTATCGAAATCCCCTGCGTGTACGACTACCTCCGCCCTACGGATAGATTCCACGAGGGATTTCGGTAGCTCTTCCAAGCTCCCGCAGTGCGTGTCCGATACTACGACGATCATCTCAAGGCCTTAAGACCTTCTTCCGTCAAATCGTCCTTCTTGACGAAAACTATCGCGTACTTGAACTTCTCGTCGAACTCGTCCTCGTCCTTGCTCTTAAGCACATCCCCCGAAATCACGAACTCGACCTTGAAGTAATCCTTAACGCCGAGATGGGACTCCATCTTCTCAAGCTTTAAGTCGGTAACGTCGCTCGATACCATCACGACCGTATCCTCATCCAGATACTTCTTTACGAATTCGAGAAACGAATCCTTACCGAACAGATACGTTGGCATATGAAACCGTTCGGTCGTAAGAATAAAACCTTTATGCATTTAAACTCCACGCCCGAGCATGAGAGAAAAGATCCTGAAGATTTTGGAGGAGTACGATCAAGATCGCATAACCGTGGCCACCCTCGGCAGTCATTCGGCGCTAAACATACTCAAAGGAGCGAAGGACGAGGGTTTCAGGACTTTGTGTATTTGTAGGAGGAAGGAGAGGATAATATACGAGAGCTTCGGCGTCGCGGATGAGATAATCGAGATCTCCGACTACCCCGATCTCCTAAACGGGAAGCTTCAGGAGAGGCTTAGGAGCATGAACGTCCTAATGATCCCGCACGGTTCTTTCAACGCCTATTTGGGAAGGCTGGACGAGTTGATGATACCCATCTTCGGAAACAGGGAGCTCATGCTCTGGGAGACTGATAGGGCTAAGCAGAGGGAATGGCTCGAGAGGGCGGGTCTTAAGATGCCGAGGAGGTTCGAAAGGCCGGAGGAAATAGAGGGAATAGCCATAGTGAAGTATCCGGGGGCGATGGGGGGGAGGGGATACTTCCTAACGACCGGCCCGGAGGACTTCTACGAGAAGGTGGAGAGGCTGATAAGGGAGGGAATAATCGGGAAAGAGGACGTCGATAAGGCGGAGATTCAGGAGTACATCGTGGGGGCGAACGTTTACTTCTCGTACTTCTACTCCCCGATCCTCAACAGGGTGGAGCTGATCGCCGTAGACAGAAGGTACGAGCCCGTAGACGGTTTGGGAAGGATCCCGGCCAAGGTTCAGATCGATTCCGGCGTCGAGCCAACCTACACAGTTATAGGGAACTTCCCAGTGGTGCTGAGGGAGAGCCTTCTGGCTAAAGTAATAGAGGCGGGGTGGAGGGTGGTAGAGGTTTCCAAGAGCATAGCCCCGCCGGGGATGGTAGGGCCGTTCTGCTTGGAGGCGGTATTCGACGACAACGCGGAGATGTACGTATTCGAAATATCCGCGAGGATAGTGGCCGGAACGAACGTCGGCGTGCCCAACTCGATATACTCCTACGTCCTCTGGGGGGAGAACATGTACATGGGCAGGAGGATAGCGAGGGAGATAAGGATGGGGATAGAGAGGGATAGGCTGGAGGAGATGGTGTATTGATAATCAAAAATCATTAATATAGCGACTTGCGAGCATGTATCATGTTCCCCCTCTACACCCTCGAAAACTGCGTTGCCTGTAAGGTTTGCGCCAAAGCCTGTCCGAACGATGCGATCGCGATCGACGTTGAAGTGAAGTTCGATGGAAGGAGGTTTCTCAGATCATACGAGATCGATTACTCCAAGTGCGATTCTTGTATGAAGTGCGTCGAGAAGTGTAAAAGGGGAACGATAGTTGGTGTGGAAGGTGAAAAACCCGAGGGAAGGTTTGAGTTGAGGGATCTAATCGAACTGAAGAGGGAGCTCGGATTGAAGGCGAAGAGGAAATCGACGTTCGTCGATGAGTGTTACGGCTGTCTTTTCTGCTTCCTCACGTGCCCCGTGGGTGCGGTGGGATACGAGGATTCGGGGGAGTACAGAACGATAACGATCGACGGAGATCTCTGCGAGGGTTGTGGGATGTGCGTGAAGAACTGCCCCAACCAAGCCCTTTCGATAGTTGAGGTGTGAGGTATGAGGGTCAAGTTGCCAAAGAAGTTCGTGGAGGGGAAATACTTCCTGAACTTGAAGGTTAAGGTCATCGATTCGGGGCTGTGCAGTCATTGCGGAACCTGCTCGGCGGTATGTCCGGCGTACGGAATAGTAGTTGATCCGAGCAAGCCCATAGACTTTCCGGGATGGGAGGAGGACTGCATAGACTGCGGGATGTGCGTGAGGTTCTGTCCGAGGTGGGATTACGACCCGAAGGAGGGGCTTGGCGAATACCACGAGATCTTCTCAGCCAAATCCAAGAGGTTTGAGGGGCAGGATGGTGGGATCGTAACCGAAATCCTCGCCATAGCCTTGGAAGAGGGGATTATAGACAGAGCGGTGGTGGTTGGAAGGGACGAGCTTTGGAGACCGGTGGCGAGGATCGTAACCGGGGTTGAGGAACTCGAAGAATGCGCTGGAACGAAGTACAGCTTCTCCCCATCGATGCTTGAGTTGAGGAAGGCCATTTTTAGAGGGAAGAGGATCGGTTTCGTCGGAACGCCGTGTATGGTTTCGGGAGTGAGGAGCCTGCAGAGACTCAAGTCTTTCAGAAACGTCGTGCTTGTTGTAGGGCTGTTCTGCATGGAGAACTTCTACTACGAAGCCTTAGTTGAATTCTTGAGGGAAAAGGGGATCGAAATGCGCAACGTGGAAAAGCTGGGAATAAGAAAGGGTAGGTTCTTCGTAATGATCGACGGAGAGGAGAGGTCATTCCCAGTGAAGGAACTCGAAAGTTTGGTTCCTTCCGGATGCAAGAGGTGTAAGGACTTCACAGCCGTTGAGAGTGACGTAAGCGTCGGCAGCGTTGGAAGTCCCGACGGCTATTCGACAGTCGTGATTAGGACGGAGATTGGAAGGAAGATTGCAGAGATTTTGAAGGAGAGATGCGAATTGGGTGAAGTGAATTTGAAGCCGATAGAGAAGCTATGTAAGATGAAGGCGGAGAGGTGCGAAGTTTGAAAAAAATTTAAAATCCTTACGGATTAAGATCTACGATGCTCAGTTTTAGGTTCAAGTGCAACAGCGAGGATGGTGGATTAACCCACTACGTCATGCAAAGTGAAGAAAGTCCATTCTAAAATTATTTTTTGTGGTGAATGAGCATGGATTACGCTTTAAGTAAGGTCAAAATTGAAGGACTGGACAAGTACATCTACATCAATCCCGACACGAACTTCTGGGCTTACGCAGATGAGAGCGAGGAGAAAGAAGTAATCAGGAAGTTCGAAGAAGTTAAAGA
>Ga0256914_1002732_pt1 | contig 14515 bp, 14 predicted proteins | sample HulkmetaG_FD_191571 | JGI IMG/M metagenome (GOLD analysis project Ga0256914, IMG submission 191571) | Hydrothermal chimney microbial communities from Main Endeavour vent field at the Juan de Fuca Ridge, Pacific Ocean - Hulk | ecosystem: Environmental > Aquatic > Marine > Hydrothermal vents ... | reverse complement strand
AAGGAATTATAGATTTTGAGAGTGAAGTAAATAAAGGAACGACTTTTTATATATATCTTCCTTTAATTAACGAATAGCAGATTTGAGTGCTTGTTTTAAATAATAAGAAATAATATTCTCTCTATATTCTTTTGTAGAACGAAAATCCGTTATAGGAGCAATATCCTCTTTAATAATATCCTGTGCTGAAGAAATAACATTGTCGTCAATGGTTCTATTCATTAGAAACTCTTCTGTTTTATTGCATTTTACAACCGTAACACCCACAGCTCCTGCTGCAAGCCTTATGTCAGTTATAATCTTATTTTTCACACTAATCAGACATGCCAATGAAGCCTTTGAAATAGCAAGAGCTTCTCTTGCTCCGCTTTTAAAAAAATACGAATTATATTTACCTTTTAATACCGGCAATTCTATTTCTTTTATCAGTTCTCCATTTTCAAGCACTGTCTTTTTTACACCTTTAAAAAATTCCTCTGCTTTATATGTTTTTTTTGTTGTTTTTATTTTTGCATTATAAACAAATAAAGCAGGAATAGAATCACCTGCAGGAGAACCATTTCCTATATTCCCCCCGATTGTTGCCCTGTTTCTTATCTGAGGAGAACCTATACTTGAAGCAGCCTCTATTAAAGCAGGGAAATACTTCTTTAATGTTTTATTATCTGCTATTTCAGAAAATGTAGTCAATGCCCCTATTACAACTTTATTATTCTGCATCTTAATATAATTTAAAGGCAACTTACTTATATCAAATATAATAGAATTTTCAGGAATCATATTTTCTTTATACATAATCATAAAATCAGTACTGCCTGCTAAAAAATAAACAGGATTATTTTTTTTAATTTTACCTATTTCTTTTACAGATTTAACTTTTATATATTCCATATTCAAGATTACCTCATTTTCTTAGATGCTTTTTTAACAGCCTGAATAATTTTTGTATATCCCGTACATCTGCACAAGTTACCGGATATAGCTTCTTTAATTTCATCTTCTGCAGGATTACTGTTTTTCTTTAAAAGAGCATAGGAAGAAATAATCATACCCGGGGTACAAAATCCGCATTGAACAGCACCCTCTTCTACAAAAGCTTCCTGAATAGGATGCAGTTTTTCTTCGCTCCCAATTCCTTCTATAGTCACTATATCGGCATTATTCGCCTGAGCAGCCGGAATAATACAGGAAGTAACAGGCTTTCCGTTTAATAACAGAGTACATGCCCCGCATTCTCCTTTTCCGCAGCCGCTTTTAGTGCCGGTAAGACCTATATCTTCCCGAATTACATTAATCAACGGTTTTAAAGGATTTACGCTTAAAGTATAATGTTTCTTATTAACTGTTAAATTAATCTCTATATTCTGCATACAATTACCTCTTATTGTTTAAGGCATTAAATAAACTCTCTGGCAGCAATGGATTATGTTTTAATCTTATACCTGCAGCATTATATACAGCATTTGCAACAGCAGGTGCAATACCAATTAACGGCGGTTCTCCCAATCCTCTTGCACCATACGGACCGTTCTTATCTTTATTCTCGACTATAATAGGATTTAACACCGGAATATCTTTTGCTGTAGGGATAATATAACCTGTAAAATTAGGATTTACCATATGTCCTTCATTTATTACCAGATTTTCCATAACAGCATAGCCCATACCCTGTAAAGCACCGCCCTGAATCTGACCTTCGGAGAGCTGCGGATTTATAGCCTTCCCAATATCATGAGCTGCCCAGATTTTTTCTACTTTATACTCTCCTGTTTCCATATTAACACTTACCTCAACAACATTAGCAGAAAAAGTGTATGAATAATATGCTGTACCAAGTCCGTTTTTATCAAAAGTAGGTTCCGGTGCTACATACCACCCCTGAAAAGACATTTGAAATTTCTTCTGATGTGCAAATTCTACTGCTTTAAAATAACTTACACTTTTATTCTTAAAATAAAATCGATTATTTTTTGCAGTAATATCTTTTATTTTACAGCCAAGCAGTTCAGAAGCAGCTTTTTTCAAATTTAATAAAATAGGATTACACGCATTCATTAATGCATTGCCTGACATAAAGGTTGTTCTGGATGCAACAGTAGGCCCGCTGTCCGGTACACGCGATGTATCTGTTGCTTCTACCTGAATAACTTCATACGGAGCATTTAAAGTTTCAGCTGTTATTTGAGAAAGTACTGTTTTTGCACCCTGTCCCATTTCAGTGTTTCCGAATGCTATTCGTACACTTCCATCACTCTCAACCTGAACAAAGGCACCTGTACGAGAAAGATGCTTTCCTGCAGCACCCAACCCTACTCCGTAATAAGTAACAGATAATCCTATTCCCTTTCTTATCTTTCCTTTTTTATTAACAACCGGCTTCCATTTTTTTATATATCCCGATTTATTAATAACTTCTTTCAAAACAGGCTTTATTCCTGCTTCCTGTAATTTATGGCCTGTTGCTGTAATGCTGTTCTTTTTCAAACCGTTTATCTCTCTAATTTTAAGCGGCGACATATTCAATTTTTCCGCAAGCTCATCCATCAATGATTCCTGGGCGAAATTAATCTGAGGCTGACCGAAGCCGCGGTAAGCACCGCAGGGAACTTTGTTCGTAGCCACTGCATAAGTGTTAATCAATACATTAGGAATTTCATAAGGACCTGCAGCATGAACTGTACCGCGCCATAATACAATAGGTGAAAGAGTCGCAAATGCACCACCGTCAATTACATATTTAATCTCTGCAAATGTCAGTTTACCGTTCTTTTTTGCGCCTAACTTGATTTTTGCCCAGCCGGGATGCCTCTTGCTCATAGCAATAAAATCTTCTTCCCTTGAATATATAATTTTAACAGGCCTTTTTACAACATACGCAGCAATCGCTGCATGTGAAGATATTATAGACGGAACATCCTCCTTCCCGCCAAAACCGCCTCCTGTAGTTGTCTGAATTATTGTAACCTTGCTTTTAGGCATACCTAATGTATATGATACAGCGTCAAGTACATAAAACGGACACTGCATTGTACCGTATACAATCATTGAACCGTCAGGCTGAGGATCTGCTAATGCCCCATTCGTCTCCAGATATGTGTGTACCTGATAATTAGTAGTAAAAGTATCTTCAACTATAATATCTGCCTCTGCTCTGCCTTTTTTTAAATCACCTTTCTTGATTTTAAATTTTTTATAGATGTTATCCTTTCCGTAAATCCTGGGTGAATTTTTCTTCATTGCTTCAAGAGAATCAAATACTGCAGGAAGTTCTTTATAATCTATCTCAATAAGTGAAGCAGCCTTCCTGGCACTATCCAAATCTTCAGCAACCACAAGACCTATAGGCTGTCCTTCAAACTTACATTCTTTTTCTGCAAATACCGGATAATCTTTATATACAAGAGGCACTTCATTTTTACCGGGGACATCCTTCGCTGTTATTATTTTTATAACACCTTTTACTTTTAATGCTTTTGAAAAATCTATTTTTTTTATTAATATATGGGGTTTAGGACTTCTTATAGTATATGCATACGCCATATTCGGAAGTTTATAATCCGCCACAAATCTGGCTTTACCTGTAACTTTCTCAACTGCATCTTTTCTTTTTACAGACACCCCGACTGAAGACATAATTTCCTCCAAAATTACGATATACAAGGCAGCCTTTAAATCTTACGCCGATTTGTTTTAAATATAAAATTTATTTTTTTAAAGTCAATAAAAATACACAAAAAAACTGCGGGAGAAAAAAGGGACGGTGCAATACTTTATAAACAATAATCCGGCTTTCCTTATACTTTATTAAATTATTAAAAGACTTGATTTTTCAAATAATTTGTTATATACTTGTAAAAAATTATTTGAAAGGAAAAATGAATGAATAAAGCAGAAATAAAGGAATTTTTAAAGCAGGATTTACTCACAATCGTAAAAAAGGGCAATGAATATTATAAAAAATACAGCAGAAAAAAATTTGAATTATGCAGTATAATAAATGCAAAGTCCGGGAAATGCAGTGAAGACTGTAAATTTTGTGCTCAATCTGCGCACTGGAATACGCACATTGAATCGTATAATTTAAAAAAAGAAGACGAAATATTAAAAGAAGCTGAAGAGGCAAAAAAGAATAATGCTGAACGATTTGGAATTGTAACAAGCGGGAGAGGTTTAAACGGCAAAGAGATAGACGATATTGCAGAATTTATATACGACATAAAAAGGAAAATAGGTATAGAGCCGTGTGCTTCCCTGGGAGAACTTACAGAAGAAAATTTAAAAAAATTAAAAGATGCAGGTTTAACTCGTTTTCATCATAACATAGAAACATCTGAAAATTTTTATCCCAACATTGTAACCACACATAAATTCGAAGACCGCATTAAAACAATTAAATTAGTACAGAAACTTGGTATGGAGATATGCAGCGGCGGAATAATAGGAATGGGAGAAACAATGGACGACAGGATTGATATGGCATTTACATTAAAAGAACTTAATGTTGATGCTGTGCCTGTTAATATATTGGTTCCCATAAAAGGTACACCACTGGAAAATCAAAAAGAGCTGGCTATAGAAGAAATAATAAAGACAATAGCAATGTTCAGGATTGTTATGAAAGACAAAGTTATTAAAATCGCAGCGGGAAGAGAAAGCAGATTAAAAGATTTTCAGAGTCTTGGTTTTCTTGCAGGTGCGAACGGTATGCTTATAGGCGGTTATTTAACTATTCGCGGCAGAGAAGTTTCAGATGATCTGGAACTCGTTAATAAATTACTACAGTTATAATTATGCATAATTTTATAAACACTTTTTTAAAAGAACAGGAAAACAAAAATTTATTGCGTCGTTTACGAGTAATAAACAAAAAAAAAGATGTTGTTCTCAAAATTAACAATAAATCCTACATAGATTTTTCTTCTAATGATTATTTATCTTTATCAGGGCACAAAGTACTCATAAAAACAGCAAAGCAATATACTGCGAAGTACGGCACAGGCGGGAATGCATCCCGACTTTTAAGCGGAACAATGGAGTTTCACATTGAACTTGAAAACAAAATAGCAAAATTAAAACAGAAAGAATCCGGCTTGCTGTTCGGCAACGGGTTCATAGCCAATACAACAATTATCCCTGCTTTATTAAATAAAAGAGATGTTATATTTGCAGACAGGTTGGTACATGCAAGTATAATTGACGGAATACTGCTGTCCGGCTGTAAATTTTTCAGATTTAAGCATAATGATATGAATCATCTGGAACATTTGTTAAAAAATGAACGAAAAAATTATGAAAAGGCTTTAATAATTACTGAATCTGTTTTTAGTATGGACGGAGATATTGCTGATTTAAAAAGTATAACGGCTTTAAAAAATAAATACAATGCTTTACTCTATGTTGATGAAGCGCATGCTACAGGAATATTCGGAAAAACAGGCGCAGGTATAATAGAAGAACTCGGTTTAACAGAAGAGACAGATATTATTATGGGCACTTTCGGCAAGGCTCTTGGAAGTTATGGTGCTTATGTTGTATCTGATTTTGCTTTACGGAATTATTTAATAAATAAAAGCAGAGGTTTTATTTATTCTACGGCTCTACCTGCATCTGTAATAGGAGCATCAATTGCTGCAATTGATTTGCTGAAAAAAGAGCCGTTTAGAAGAAAAGATTTATTGAGTAACAGCGATTATTTAAGAAACTCTTTAAAAAAATTCGGAATTAAAACCATAGGAGAGACACAGATAATACCTGTTATTATCGGAGACAGTACTGTTGCTGTGAAGATAGCAGAACAGTTAATTCAGAAAGGATATTTTGTATTACCAATCAGGCCTCCTACTGTTCCTTATAATTCTTCACGAATAAGGCTTTCTTTAAATTATAAACATTCAAAAAAAATAATTGATAAATTTATATCTGATTTTATAAAAATTTATGAAAGTACTGTTAAAAAATAAAGAATTAAACAGATATATGCTGCTCTGTCCCGGCTGGACTTTTGATTATAAAATTTTTCCTGATTTTAATTATAATATTATATATTACGACTATCTTGATACTGAAAATTTTATTACTGCAATAAAAAAATTTCTGCAGGAGAATGAAATTAAGAATATATATTTATTAGGCTGGTCAATGGGCGGGCTTGTTGTGAGCAAACTTATAGAATATTTGAATGTTAAAATAGAAAAAATATTTCTTATTTCTGTTGTGAAAAATTTTAACGGAGAAATGCTAAAAAAGACTGAAGCATTATTAAACAGTAATTTTTCAAAGGCTATTGATAAATTTTACAGAAATATCTTTATAGGTGATTCTGCTCTATACTCTTTTTTTAAAAAAAATTATTATGAATATTATATTAATAGAGCAAATCAAAAACTCGTATATTATGAACTTGAATTTTTAAAAAATAATTATATTGATACAAAAAAATTATCCGAGTATAATGTTACTGTTATAGGCTCGAAAAATGATATAGTTACGCCTTATTCTGAAGTAAAAAAATTTGCAAATGAAATATTAAACAGTAAATTTATATATTCTGAATTTACGCATTTGCCTTTTTTATATAGGGAAATATATAATGAAATCAATAAAGGATAAAATTAAAAAGTCATTTTCTAAATCTTTTAAAACTTATGACAGATATGCTGTTGTTCAGGATTTAATATCCGAGAAATTAATCAACCGCCTGAAAAACAAAAAAATAAATTCAATTCTTGAAATTGGAACAGGTACAGGGAATTATGCTGTTAAATTAAAAAAAATGTATCCTGATTCAAAACTTTATTTAATAGATTTCTCAAAAAAAATGCTTTCAATGGCAGAAAAAAAATTAAGCAATTATTATGGAATAAAGTATATAATTGATGATGCTGAGAATATGGATTTTAATGAATTAGCGGGGGAAAAATTTGATTTAATTACTTCAAACTCAACTTTCCAATGGTTTGAAAATCTCAATAAATATCTGACACAAATAATAAACTTTTTAAGTCCAGACGGAGTATTATTATTCTCATATTTCGGGAATAAAACTTTTATAGAATTAAATGAAGTGCTGAAGGTATATTATAATGATTCCGGAATGCAGCTTCCTGCACAAAAATTTATTTCCGCACCGGAACTGGAGAAGTTAATTAAATCTATAACCGGAAATTATTACTTACAAGAATTTAATGAATACAGGGAATATCCTGATCTGCTTGCTTTATTAAAAGAGATTAGAGGAACCGGGGAGTACGGTTATGGAACCGGTAAAAAAATTTATTTTACGAAAAAAAGCATAAAAGAAATTGAGAAAATCTATAGAGATTTGTTCCAATCAGTAATTGCTACTTATAATTTTTATATTGTAGAATTAAATTTATAATATCAGTATTGTATATTTACAGATAACGATAAAAAATATTGAGAAATATTTTCTGTTTTAAAGGAATAAACACTGCAGTCAGCAGTAAAATTTTGTAAGACTTCATAATGTATATAGGGATAAAATATAAAATTCGCATTTTTAATATCATAAATTATCCCCGCTCCTATACTTCCTGCATCAGATAATAAGTAATCTATATTTCCTGCAAAATATTTTTCAGTCTGTGTATCATTATTTGAATACATTGAATATTCATAAAAATTATAATCGAAATAACCGTTCTCTGAGTAATAATATTCAATAGAGAGAACATAATGCTTAAAAAAAGAATAGTCAGCACCTGCTGCTGCACTTAAAATTTTTTTAGTATTATCTGAATTAAATCCGTAAAGCAGTTCACCCCATATACCTATAATCAAATCTCCTTTTATCGCTGTTCCTATAAAATTCATTCCATTAGCAATATCTTTTAAATATATATAATTATTATCAAACGAAAAAAAATGCGATTCAAAATTTAATCCTGTAAAAGAGTGTGTTTCTTCGGCTGAATCGCCATACAGATATTTTCCAAAGTTTTTTACTTTTATATTATAAGTATAAATAAATTCAATTGAGGATAAATCCGTTAAATAAAATTTACCGGAGAAGCCGTCTATGCCTGTATTATTTAAATATCTGTTGAAATATGATTTATAATTAAATATATCAAGGGGCTTAAAAATTTTTCCTTTACTCCAATCCGGTAAAAATCTGCCTAATATTATCTTTGAATTATCAGGATAAAATACAGCATATAATAAATTTAAATAAATATTATCTGAATTATAGTATACCGCTGCTTTATTTTCTGCATTCATTATTTTATATTCAAGTTCACTTTTAATTTTTATAATATCGGTCGGGAAAACATTAAATCTGAAATCAAGCAATGTTATATTAAAATGCTTTTTCTCATCTATTATTATAAAGTCGTTATGATAAAATCTTCCGTTAAAACTTACCGAAGCATTTAATGAAGATATTAGAATTATTCCCCAAAAAAGATTTAAGATTCTCATTTTTCGAGATTCCTTTTAGAAAATACTCTGTCTGAAATTTTTTGATTAACAGATATATTTTTCATTTTCAAAATAGTATAACTGTTTTTTCTCTGTTTATTTTCCATTTTTATTTTTACAGGAATGTATTTATTGTTTATCTTTTTCACCTTCAGCACAGACATTTCTTTTAAAAGCAAGCCGGATAAAGCAAAAAACTGCTCTTTTAAAATTATATATTTCTCTTTATCAGCCCATATAATTAATTTCGGATATGAAATTTTTTTCTTTTTTGCAGTCAACTCCAATTTATAACACATATGATTATTAATTTTTTCTTCACCGATAATTTTACTTTTATACAAAGTATTAAGAGATTCATTTTCCATAGTATCTTCGTAAGAAAAATCAGAGCCCATTAACGAATTTTTTAAAAGATGTCCGGAAATTTTATCAGCCTGTTCTGCAAATGCTCCTTTTATCCATAATTCGTCTCCAAGTTTTAAAAATTTAGTTCCTCTGTCTTCCGGATTTATAAACTCAATAAATGCTTTATCTGTGCCTTTTATTATTGCAGTAAATGTTTTAATTTTTTTTCGGCGGTGATGCTTATTAATTTCCATTATTCCTGTATATTTTATACTTTTATATCGCATATTACTATCGATTTTTTTTAGAATTGCTTCTGTAGTTTCTGCAGTGCTTATTTTAGCAAACAATATTATTATTAATATAAAAATTTTTTTCATAGCAATTACTCCGAATAAAATTTACAGCTCATTTCTTAATGCTGTAATTGGTTTTATTCTTGCAGCCTTTAGTGACGGAATAAATACGCACACGGCTGAAACCACTACTCCGAAAAGAAAAGAGAATAGCAATATATCGAATCCGAAATAAGGATAAATTATATTTGATATTTGAAAGCCTATACCTTTTCCTCCGAGTTTTGCTAAATCTATTCCATATTTGGATATACCGTAACTTAATATGCCGCCGAAAATTGTTCCTGCAAGACTACCTATAATACTTATTATTAATGCTTCATAAAAAAATAATTTTACAATAGCAAAAGGCCGCATTCCGAGAGATGCCAATGTGCCTATCTCTTTTATCCTTTCGTAAATTACCATCATAGTTGTATTTATAATCACTAATGAGGCTAAAATTAAAAGTACAACATATATAATATTATAACTTTTATCAGTTATTGTTACTATTTTATAATATTGTCCGTTTTTTTGTTCTTTCCAGTCATAAGCACGATATATATTAAAGCCGGAATATTTTTTTAAAATTTTGTTTATTTTATGTGCTGTTATTGTACTTTTATCCGGATTTGTTAAAAATACATCAAGTTCGCCGACTGAATTTTTCATTTTTAAGAAAACAGAAGCTGTTGATAACGGAATAATAAAATAATTTCTGTCAATTTCATTAACACCGTATGAGAATATTCCTGAAATTTTAAAAGTCATATGTCCTATGCCTTCTTCGGCTGTTTTAGCCATAAGAGTTATTTTATCGCCTGTTTTTAAATTTAAACTTTCAGCAAGTCCTTCACCTATTATTATCTCATATTGCTTATAGCCGAATTCTTTAAACAGCCGTCCTTTTTTTATTTTTGTTTTTAACGGATTAATTTTACATTCTTTCTTAATGTCAACTGCCAGGCCTGATACGGTTTTTAATTTTCCTTCCTGATTTAAAATGCTTATAAATTTTGTTCTCGGAAGTACAGCTTTTATATATTTTAATTTTTGTATATCTGTCATTATTGAAGTGTAATTTTCAACGGATAAATCAAGAGGCATTATTTTTTCTTCCTTAATAAAATCTTTATTCAAAATTTTTATGTGTCCTGTCTCAAAAAGAAAAAGATTATTTCGAAAATTATTATTAAATCCTACTATATAAGATTTCATAACACATACAAATATAACAGCAAGTGTAATAGCAACAGCCGATAAGACAGTTCTTCTTTTGTTTCTGCTAATATTTCTAAAAGCCATTTTATAAATATAAATCTCTTTCATATAGACTCTCTTTAATTATTTACAGACTCCGTAATTTTAAGTTTTACTGCTTTACGGGCAGGAATAATGCTTACTAATATTGAAATAGTTATTCCGAAAATAAAAGCACCCAACATCATTTTCGGATTCCATTCGTTATACCCTATGGTTCCGACTCTATATCCAATATCAATATCTTTTAAAGCAGAAGAAAAATCAAGGCCATAAGTTACAGAATATGCATTTGCAATAATTCCTAGTATTACTCCTATTAAAGAACCTAACAAGCCAATGCCTGCAGATTCAAAAATAAAACTTAAAACAACATATTTATCTCTTATTCCCAAAGCGCGCAACATACCAATCTCTTTTGTTCGTTCAAAAACAGCCATCAGCATTGTATTGACTATTCCCACAGCAACTATTACAAAAATAAAGATTATAATTATTTTTGAGGCACCGCGTTTTGATCTGCTTAATAACAGATAATCTTTCCCTGCTTCCTGCCATGTTATTTCTGTAAGATTAGAAAGGCCCCTTTCTTTTTTTATTGCTGCTTTTATTTTACTTAAATATGGTTCATTCTTATTATTTTCAGTTTTTACTGCTATTATTGTTGCTGTCCCCTCTGTCTGTAAATTTCTGTCTGCAAACTTTGAAGTTATAAATACTTGATTTCTATCCACTACAGGATCCGGAGTCCTATATATGCCTGTAATTTTCACCTGTACAGCCTGATATGTATCATATCTTGTTTTTGTCTCTATAGTTATGTAATCACCTATGTCAACGTTCAGATTTTTTTTACAATATTCGCTTATGAGTATCCCGTCTTCATTATTATTCAGATAAGTTCCTTTTATAACTGAATTTTTTATTTTAAAGACTTTAAAATCAAGGTCGGGATTAACTGCATATACTATATAGGGAATACCGAAATTTCTATTAAAACTGAGAAAACTTTTAAACCCGGTTCTCGGCGCAATATAACAATTATATTTTTCCGCTATTGATTTAATTTTATTAATTTGCCTTTTGTTTAGAACTTTATTTACAGGAAAATTATCCTTATCCTGTTTAAAATCTTTAGTGCATATTATAAAATTCCCAAATTCATATCTAATAAGATTCCGTTTTGATTCATTATCAGCCCATTTTAATAATCCGTCTGTCCATATTAAGAGTGCAATTCCAAAAGATATAGCAGAAGATGTAATTACAGTCCGTTTAGTATGCCGTTTTAAATTTTTCCACGATAAGATTAACAAAGTCTTAATCATTTTTTTCTCCGTATATCTGAAACGATTTTACCATCGTGGAGTTTAATTATTCTATGAGCAAATTTCATAACCATTTCATCATGTGTAGAGAAAATAAATGTTATACCTTTCTTTTTATTCAAATCTGATAAAAGTTTCATAATTTTTTCACCGGTTATAGAATCAAGGTTAGCAGTAGGCTCATCTGCCAGGACAATAGCAGGAGATTTAACAATTGCACGGGCAACAGCCACTCTTTGCTGCTGCCCGCCGGATAATTCGTTAGGAAATCTATCTTCTAATCCTTTTAATCCCACTTCTTTAAGAAGTCTTAATGTCAACCTCCGTCCCTCGTCTTCAGGTGTGCCTTTTAAATTTAAAACAAAATTTACATTCTCATATACAGTTAACACAGGTATAAGATTAAAGGTTTGAAAAATAAATCCTATATTATCTCGTCTGATATCTGCAAGTCTGTTTTTATCTTTATAACTGCTGACTAATATATTGTTCAAAAACACATCGCCTTTTGTAGGAATATCAAGACAGCCTATTAAATTAAGCAGAGTTGTTTTTCCGCTTCCGGAAGGTCCTACAATGGCTGTAAATTCTCCCTCTTCAATTTTTAAGTTCACATTTTTTAAAGCCTTAACAGTGATTTTTCCGGGTAAATAATCTTTATAAAGTTTTCTGCATTCTACAATGTATTTTTTCATATCTGTAACTCCCATTGTTATAATAATAAATATAATTTTATAGTCAAATTATATCCCTTTTATGCAGCAATTCTTTTATATTATTTAATTAAGTAAAAGATAGAAGCAAAACAGTTAAGATAAAAATTCAAAACGAATTAAAGCAGTTCTGAAAAGAATTTAAAAATCAGTTCTTTAGATTCGGGTAAATCTTCATGTCCGAAATCAGGATAAATAATCATCTCTTTTTTTGAAGTAATCTTATTATATGCAGCAAATTGAGTAGAAGGCGGGCATATAGTATCCATAAGTCCTGTAAACCATAAAACATCTGCTTTAATTCTCGGTGCAAGGTTTTGTATATCAATATAGCCTAATTTATAAAATATTTCATCTTCTCTTTTATGTAAGGGGTCAAACATTCTAAAATAAGCAGAGAGTTCAGCATAAGCATCTTTTGCAAGGTCCATATTATATACTCTTCTGTAATCACTCAGGAACGGGAAGGCAGGTGCTATTTTTTTAATTCGCGGTTCAAGGGATGCACATGCTACTGTAAGAGCACCGCCTTGAGAACCGCCAAACGCACTTACTCTTGTTTCGTCTATCTCTTCCATTTCCATAATTATTTTAGCAAGTTCTGCAGTATCAAGAAATATTTGTCTGTATAAAAGTTTTTCAGGCTCATCGTCAATACCGCGAATAATATGCCCGTTATGAGTATTGCCTTTTATACCGCCTTTATCTTCTGATTTTCCGCCCTGACCGCGACAATCCAGAGCAGCCACTGCAAATCCCTGTGCAACAAACGGTAATTTATCTATCCAGCTGCCGGAATTTCCTGTGTATCCGTGAAAATGTAAAACTGCAGGTATTTTGCCTGTTATGTTTTTCGGCTTTAAAAATTTCGCATATACCCTTGCTCCACCTACTCCTGTAAAATATAAATCATAACATTCTGCATAATTTGCACCGCAATCATAAGGTATTAATTCTACTTCCGGTGAAACTGAGTTCATCTCATTTAATGCTTTTTCCCAGTATTCGTCAAAATCTTTCGGCTTCGGACTTATTCCCTGATATTTTTTCAATTCTTCTAAAGACATTTCAAATACAGCCATCTTTAGCCTCCTGCTATTTAAAAATCAGTTTTACTTTGAAAATAATAAATAACATTAATAATAATATTCCTATCCCTGATATATAAAGTTTATAGGCTTTTTTAAACTTATAAATTTCCAGAACTTTAATACTCTTATTCTTATTATTGTATATTCCCCGAACATATACATATTCATTTTTCTTTAATTTTAAGGAAGTTCCTTTTAATATTATACTTTTTCCTCTAAAGAATACAGTGGGCGGATTGCTTTTAATTATTTTTTGTTTACAGACTTCCACCTGTTTATTGTGAAATTTTTCCGGGTGATATTTTAAATCAAGAAAAAATATATTGCCTCTGATAATATTGGGAATGTTTATTATTATAGTTGCTGCAAGTATTAAATATATTAAAAGCGATGCAATTATATATTTTATTTTTAAATCAAAAATCAAGGTATCGTTCTCTTTTTTTATAATATAAAACAATATAATTAACGGAATAATCACATAAACAAATTTAAAAGTAACTCCATAAATAAAAAGTTCATAATAATATTGTCGAAAATTTAGGGGGAACAGAATAATATTTCCACCGCCGAAATTTCTTTGAAAAAAATCCAGAAATATATGAAGAAGCATACCTATAAAAAGAGAGATAAATGCTTTTGTTTTATGTTTAAACAGCAAAGAGAGTGCTACTGCAGACAATAATAAAAAGAATATTGAATGAGCAGTAACACAACAGGCAATTACAGGCTCTATTGGTCTGATTTTCAATATGTCAATTAACAGAAATTGTAATCCTACAAATAAATCCGGGTAAATCGCACCAAATAAAAAAAGTGTCAGAATAATATATTTTTTTAAAGTTTTACTAATTAAATAGTTAACTGAAATATGTGTTATTAAATCCGGCATACTTCACCTGTTATTTTTAGTGGTTTTAATTAATACTAAAAAATTTATATGTCAAGACTTTCTTTATATTAATTGGGGGATGGGGACGGTGCAATACTTTATA
>Ga0256914_1002731_pt1 | contig 14515 bp, 12 predicted proteins | sample HulkmetaG_FD_191571 | JGI IMG/M metagenome (GOLD analysis project Ga0256914, IMG submission 191571) | Hydrothermal chimney microbial communities from Main Endeavour vent field at the Juan de Fuca Ridge, Pacific Ocean - Hulk | ecosystem: Environmental > Aquatic > Marine > Hydrothermal vents ... | reverse complement strand
ACCTGGCGCATCGTCACCGGCTACCCTTTGCACTGGTTCATCATCGGCGGCTATGTGGTGGTGGTGCTCCAGACCCTCTTCGCCCCCCGCCTCATCGTCCCCCTGGCCTACGACTCGGGGGGCGTCACCACCTCCACCGTCACCGTTCCTCTGGTGGCGGCCCTGGGCCTGGGGCTGGCCAGCCACGTGCCGGGGCGCAGTCCGGTGCTGGACGGCTTCGGCCTCATCGCCTTTGCCAGCCTGTTCCCCATGATGACGGTGATGGCCCACGCCCAGGTCGCCCAGTGGCGCAGCCGCCGGGCGGGAACCCGAAAAATGGAGTCCTGACATGCATTTCAAGCTCATCGTGACCTTCATCGAAGACGACAAGACGGACCGGATCATGGAAGCGGCCCGCAAGGCCGGCGCCACCGGCGCCACCATCATCAACAACGCCCGCGGAGAAGGGTTGAAAGGAAGCAAGACCTTCTTCGGCCTGCAACTGGAAACCCAACGCGACGTGCTCATGTTCCTGGTGGAAGAGCACATGGCACGCGACATTCTGGAGACCATCTGCGAAGTGGGCGAGCTGGACGCCAAACCCGGCACCGGCATCGCGTTCCAGATCGACGTGGAAGACGCCCTGGGCGTGAGCCAGCAGGCCAACGTCCTCATCGAAAAAGTGGAGGAAGAGCTGTGAATGAGCGCAAACGAATCCGGGTCCGTGACGTGATGAAACGAAAATTCGACCTGGTCAACGGCCTGGCCACGGTGGCCGATGCCCTGAAACAGATGGCCCATGTGGAGACCAAATGCCTGGTGGTGGAAAAACGCCACGAAGACGACGAATACGGCCTGGTGATGCTCTCCGACATCTCCAAGAAGGTGCTGGCCAAAGACCGCGCCCCCGAACGGGTGAACATCTACGAAATCATGGCCAAGCCGGTGATCACCGTGGACCCGGAAATGGACATCCGCTACTGCGCGCGCCTGTTCGAACGCTTCAACATCAGCCGCGCGCCCGTGGTGGAGAATCGCCGCATCATCGGAATCGTCAGCCACACCGACATGGTGCTGCGGGGGCTGGTGAAACTGCTCTGAGGCCGCCCTGGCGCTATTGACCTGAACCGGCGCGGAAAGTAAGATACGCGCCCTACCCATTCCGCCATAGCTCAGTTGGTAGAGCAACGGACTGTTAATCCGTGGGTCGCTGGTTCGAGCCCAGCTGGCGGAGCCAAACAAATCAAGGGGTTGGAGAAATCCAACCCCCTTTTTCTTTGGTTCGAACGTGACTCAATGGGTCACGTTTCAAAACCCAACCGGAAAAAACGCAGCACATCACCGTCCAGCAACGGATCGACGAGGGCCGACTGCCAGACCGGGCCACCACACCACGGTGAAGGGCATCCGGGAAATAACCACCACTGGTTTCGCGAATATCTGCCCGAAATCCTGCTGCGGGCCATTCCTGTCAACGAAGAGGATGAACAATAGTATCCAGTGAATTTCATTATCGTCTTAAACGGTGTCTGGCCTTGACTCGGGCAACCCAAGTGCGCTCCATCCCGATCTCAGAACCCACGAATTCAACCAATACCATCTACACCTCGCATTTCTCCACCCACCGTTTGATCCCCTTTTCTTGCATCCTGGTCCGATGGATTATGCGCATTCGCAGGAGTGGAACCCCGTGCAACCAAAAACCAAAGAAGATCCGAAGCCCTGCCTTCCAGTCGACGTGCCGGAAGAGTTCCTGGGAATGACACAGGATGCTTCCGGCGGTGGCTAGTGGCGACCAACCCGGGATGAAACGACCTATTGCCTCCTGCTTTCTGCTGGACATGGACGGCGTCCTCTACCACGGCGACCGGGCCCTGCCCGGGGCGCGAGAGTTCCTGGATGCCGTCTCGGACCATCCCCATCTTTTTCTGACGAACAACCCGTGGCGTCCGCCGGAGGAGGTGGCACGGCGTTTGAGTGAGATGGGACTGGGCGAGGTGCCGCCGGAGCGGATCCTCACCACCGCCGAGGCCACGGCCCGCTGGCTGAGCCGGGAAAAGCCCGGATTCCGCTACTTCGCGGTAGGCGGTCACGGCCTGCATCGGGCGCTTGCGGAAGTCGGCACGGAAGATCCCGAACAGGCCGACTTCGTGGTGGTGGGCGAAGGACCGGGGCTGGATTTCGACAGCCTCACCACGGGCATCAATCTGGTCCTCTCCCGCGGCGCCCGTCTGGTGGCCACCAATCCCGATCTCACGGTGGACGGCTGGCACGAGGGTAAGCACCGGGTGCTGCCGGGCTGTGGTGCCCTCGTCGCCCCCTTCGAGGTGGCCACGGAAAGAGAGGCGGTGGTGATCGGCAAGCCGGAACCCCTGCTCTACCAGATGGCCATGGAACGCCTGGCCACGACCCCCGAAGCGTGCATCATGGTAGGCGACCGGCCCGATACCGACATCGCCGGCGCGGCCAGACTGGGCATGCGCACCGCCCTGGTGCGCACGGGACGCTTCCCGCCCGGGGCACCCTGGCCGGATCCCCTGCCTCGGCCGGACTGGGACGTCACTTCCCTGGAGGCGCTCATCGGTGCGTTCCGGGAGGCGGGGGTGCTCCGGCGCTGACTCAGCCATGAATCCGTTTTCCATTCGGCCCGGGAGCGGTTCTCCTACACCTTGATGCAGGAGCGGCGCCCGCCGCGAATGTTCGGTCCTCCGGGGGCGGGCTTCCTATCACCTTACGATGCAGGACCAAAGAACTCGAGCACCCGTTCCAATTCCCGCGTGCGGGCGAAGTCCGGCATGGCCTCGAGAAAGACCCGACCATAACCGGATTGCAACAATCTGGGATCGCACACCACGAACACACCACGGTCCGTGGTGTCGCGAATGAGGCGGCCGGCCCCCTGTTTGAGGGCGATGACCGCGCGCGGAATCTGATAGTGGATGAACGGATTGTCACCCCTGCGCCGAAGGGCTTCCAGACGCGCCTTGAGCACGGGGTCTGCGGGCGATGCGAACGGAAGTTTGTCGATGACCACCACGGAGAGCGCGTCGCCGCGCACGTCCACGCCTTCCCAGAAGCTGGCGGTACCCAGCAGCACCGCATTTCCGGCGGCCACGAACCGCTCCACCAGTTCGGCCTTGGGGGCGCTTCCCTGGACCAGCAACGGCAAGCTGCTGCGGGCCGCCAGCCACTGGGCCGCCGTCTGCAAGGCCCGGTGGCTGGTAAAAAGAAGAAAAGCCCGCCCCCGGCTCGCTTCCAACACCGGCAAAACGGCCGCCATCATCCGCTCGGTGTAATCGGGCGCTTCCGGTCTTGGTAGGCCCCGCGGCACGTACCACAACGCCTGACGGCGGTAGTCGAAAGGGCTGTCCCAACGCATGGTACGCGCCTGTTCGATGCCCATCTCATCCAGGAAATGGTCGAAACGGTCGCCCACCGCCAAAGTGGCCGAAGTGAAGATCCATGCACCGGCGTGTCGCGCCATGTGGCGGCGAAACGAATCTGCGATTTGCAGCGGCGTGACCGACAACCTCAGGCTCTGAGGGTGCACCTCGTACCAGCGCACCTCGTCCCCTTCCGCCCCATTCGCGTCGAAGCGGGCCAGCCCCTCGCGCAGCCGAACGGCGCGCTCCCGACAATTGTCCAGACCTCGGCCCCGTCCACCGAGGATTTCAAGCTGCGCCTCCAGCGCTTCGAGCGCCTCTTTCAGTTGCGCCAGCGACGCGACCACGGCCTCCCTTCCGAGAGCCGCCTCCCAAGCGTCTCGACCATCTTCCTTTCCGAACACCAAGCGGAAGTCCCGCGCGGCCTTTTCCAACCGGTCCGCCGCTTCGGGCAACACCGGAAAATCACCCGCTTCCTTGTGATACTCGGTGCGCGCGTCACGGGCCAATTCCACCAACTGGCGCGTGCTCAGTGAAAAGCCGAAGAAATGGCCCGCCACTTCGGGGAGTTGGTGGGCTTCGTCCACCACATAGGCGTCGGCCGAAGGCAGCAACTCCCCGAATCCGTCGTCGCGCAGGGCGAAATCGGCACAGAGCAGATGGTGGTTGATGACCACCAGGTCGGCCTCCTGGGCGCGACGCCGGGCCGCCACCAGGTGACAGCGATCGAAGGCTGGACACTCGGTGCCCAGGCAATTGTCGGCCGTGGAAGTGACCAGGGCGCGAACCGGCGCATCTTCCGGCAGTTCGGCCAGGCCGGCCAGGTCGCCGTCATTGGTATGGAGAGACCATGTTTGCACCCTATGCAACTGGCTCGACACCTCCGGCGACCGGCCACGCGGATCCAACAAGGCATTCTCCAACCGATACAAGCACAGATAGTTGGCCCGCCCCTTGAGCAGCGCCACTTTCAGGGGACTGGCCAAAGCCCGGCGCACCAGCGGCAGATCTCGATGGAACAGTTGATCCTGAAGGTTGCGGGTTCCGGTGGAGATCACCACCTTGTGGCCCCAGAGCAAAGCCGGCACGAGATAGGCCAGGGTCTTACCGGTGCCGGTTCCGGCCTCGGCAACCAGCCACTGGCGCTCCTGGAACGCATCGCGCACCGCTTCGGCCATGGCTTGCTGCTGAGGACGCCAGGAAAATCCAGGCAGTTCACGAGCCAGGATCCCTTCGGGACCCAACACGTCGGCCACGTCCATCATCGGCCGGCTCGAGCGCGGGCGATGATCCGATCGTTGTCGGCACGCAATCCAGGATCCCCACCGGCCAGCGAATTGGACTTGGCCGCCAGGCCTGCAGCCTGCCGGAAACGCCCTTGAGCCAGGCGCACCCGGGCCAGCCGGTTCCAGATGCGGGCATCGTCCGGTGCGATCCGCAAAGCCCGCTCCAAGGCGGCGGCGGCCCCATCCAGATCGCCCGCCCGTTGCCGATCCGCCGCCCGATCGAGCAGGGCGGCCACGGCACGGTGCGGTTGGGGCCGCGCCCTGGAAACCGGCGCCGGGGCGCGATAGGGGCGCGTCACCGACGCCCCAGCCCCACTGTCTCCGGCCGGCATCCGATGCTCGACCGGAGTCTGTTTGGACCGAACGGGAGCGGACGGCGGCCCGCCACTGGAGGCGCAACCGCCGAGCAGGACCACCAGCCCCAGAATTTCCCAACAACGGTACCGTTTCTCGATCCTCATCCTCACTGGAACAGCTCCTCCAGAAAATCGACCACGCCTCGCTTGCGGGATCGCGCTTCCAGACAGTCCGAGCGAATACGCGGCTCGGAGCCCCGAATGAACGGCATGGCCACGGCACCGGGACAGCCTTCGGCGGTGAGCCGGCCCGTGTCCGGCTCCACCCACACATGGACCACCGATTCGGGCGGCACCCGTCCCAACGGAAGCGGCTTCAACGCTTTCATCAATCGCGCCCACAACGGTAAGGCACCGGTGGCGCCGGTCAGGCCCGTGCCACGATTGTCATCCCGACCCACCCAGACCACCGCCAACCAATCCCCGCTGAAGCCGGCAAACCAGCTGTCACGCAGCCCGTTGGTGGTCCCGGTCTTACCCGCCACTTCAACGGTATCCGGCAGATGGCGGCGCACGCCCTTTCCCGTCCCCTCACGAACCACCTCCACCAGATTACGGACGAGAAGATAGGTCGGCCCGGGCGCCACCACCTGCTCCACCTCCACAGGATAGCGCTGCAGCGGTCGGCCTTCGGCATCGGTCACCTCGCGGATGGCCCGAAGCGGCGACCGGAATCCGCCGGCGGCGAACACCTGGTACATCTGCGCCACCTCGAGCGGCGACAGGGACAACGCGCCCAGAAGCAGGGCCGGCACCGGCTGCACCGACCGCTCGACGCCCAATCGCCGCAAGAACGCCACCACCGATTCCAACCCCAAATCCAGCCCCAACCGCACCGTCGCCAGATTGTAGGATTCGGCAAGCGCCCGGTGGAGCGGTACCCGGCCGTGGGCCTTCCGATCGTAATTCCTCGGCCGCCAGACCCGTCCCTGGCCATCTTTGAGCGCCAACGGCTCATCCTCCAGAGGCGTCACCAGGGTGTATCGATCCGGCTGCGACAGCGCCAACAGATAGACCGCCGGTTTGATGAGAGAGCCGATGGGCCGTATCGCGTCCAGCGCCCGGTTGAACCCGGCATATCCGGCGCGTCGCCCACCGCTCAACGCGCGCACTTCACCCGCCTGGGGCGAGACCAGGACGGCCGCCGCCTCCAGCGTGCCCGGCGGCAATTTGCGCGCCTTCTCGATGGCGGCCAACCCCTGCGCCAACGTTCGCTCCATCTGTGCCTGGGCCCAAGGGTCGAAGGTGGTGAAGATGCGCAACCCTTCGGACGTGAGATCTTCTTCCCTGTAGTCTCGCCGCAACTGACGCCGCACCAGCTCCACGAAAGCCGTCTGTCGGGCGCCGCCTCGCCGCCGCCGGTCGGTGACCCCCAAAGGACGCGCCTTGGCCCGACGCGCCGCCGCCTCCGTGAGAACCCCCTGCCGGACCATCAGATCCAGCACCAGATCGCGCCGCCGCCGCGCCCGTTCCGGGTGGAGCCTCGGGTTGTACCAGGAGGCGCCTTTGAGCAGGGCCACGAGCAATGCCGTCTCGTGCAGCTCCAGCTCCTCCAACGGGCGATTGAAGTAGAACCACGCGGCCAGCCCGAAACCGTGGATGGCCCGATCGCCATCCTGTCCGAGATAGACCTCGTTCGCATAGGCCTCGAGGATCTCGTCCTTCTCGTAACGGGCCTCCACGATGAGGGCCATCAGCGCTTCGTCGATCTTGCGTTTGAGGCTCCGCTCCGGCGTGAGAAAAAAGTTCTTCACCAACTGCTGGGTGAGCGTGCTGCCCCCCTGCACCGTCCGCCCCGCCCGCAGATTGGCCACGAGGGCGCGGGCGATCCCGCCCAGATCGATGCCATGGTGCTGGTAGAACCTGCGGTCCTCCACCGCCAGAAGGGCCGCCACCAGATGGTCGGGCAGCGCCTCGCGGCTCACCAGCACCCGATCCTCGCGATGGGCCGGATAGATGCTCCCGATGACGGGCGGCTCCAGCCGAAAAAGATCCAGGGTCTTCCCTTGTCCCGTGGTGAGCGAAGCCACGCCGTTGCCGTCGAATCGTACCTTCACCCGGCGGGCCGGTTCCGTTCCGTCCCAGAACAGAAAAGGGCGGCTGTGAAATTCGATCCACTCCCCATGCCTCGACCACTGAGCCGGCGCGACGGGCCGTTTCACCCGGCGGTAGCCCAGCCTTTCCAGCTCGGTCTCGAGTCGGCCTCGGGTGATCGGGGCCCCCGGATAGAGCTCCAGGGGTCGAGCAAAGACCCGCGCCGGCACCGCCCAGCGTTTGCCTTCGAACTTGACCCGCACCACCTGGGAAAGATGGAGCACATAGGCCCCGCCGACCAGGAGGGTCAATACCATGAAACCGGCCACCCAACGGAGCCAGCGGCCGGCCGGACGCGCCCGCCCCTTGCGGCGCCCCTTGGAGCGGGAAGAGGAAGAACGCGACGGCTTGTGCCGGGCGGCACCTTTTTTTCGTGAACGGGGCGGCATGGGCGTTGGAAGGAAAGTCGTGCGAGCGAAGGATCAGAACGCGCCGGCGGGGCGTCCTGCCGAATGCAAAGAGCGACCCGCCTCGCATTCCAAATACCGGAAGGGTCGTTTCGGCGCCGGGAGTGCTATCCTCCGCATCGGGAAATTATACAGGGTAAGGGCAACACCCATGATTCCAGTGATCCTTTCCGGCGGTTCGGGCACCCGACTGTGGCCGGTGTCGCGCAAGACCCATCCCAAACAGTTCTGGCCCTTGGTATCCGAGGTCTCCATGCTGCAAGAGACCTGCAACCGCACCCGCTCGCTGGCGGAAGCCGACCCCATCGTGGTCTGCAACGAGGAGCACCGTTTCTTCGTGGCCCAGCAACTCCACGAGGCGGGCTACCGGAAAGCGGCCATACTGCTCGAGCCCATAGGCCGCAACACGGCGCCGGCGGCCGCCGTGGCCGCGCTCCACGCAAGAAACGGGGATCGGGATCCCGTCTTGTTGATCCTGCCCGCGGACCATGTGATCCGGGACATCGAAGCCTTCGGCCGCGCCGTGGCCGAAGGCCAGGCGCTGGCGGAAGCAGGTCATCTGGTCACCTTTGGAATCGTGCCCGAATATCCCGAAACCGGCTATGGATACATTCAAGCCGGTCGTCGGCTAGATCAGAACGGCAGCGCCCTGCGCATCGATCGTTTCGTGGAGAAGCCGGACCTGGCCACCGCCGGAATGTATGTCAAATCGGGCGACTACTTTTGGAACAGCGGCATGTTCATGTTCCGCGCTTCGGCCTACCTCGACGAGCTGGAGAAACAGCGCCCGGAAATGGTCGAAGCCTGCCGTGAAGCCTGCGCGCGCGCCCGCCGGGATCTCGACTTCATCCGCTTGAACAAAGAAGCCTTCTCACGCTCGCCCTCCGACTCCATCGACTACGCGGTGATGGAACACACCAACCGCGGGGTGGTGATCCCCATCGAAGCGGGTTGGAGCGACGTGGGTTCCTGGTCGGCGCTGTGGGAAATCGGCGACAAGGACGAGAACGGCAACGTCATTCAGGGCGACGTCGTGGCCCTGGACTGCAAAGACAACCTGTTGCGCTCAGACGGCCGGTTGCTGGCGGCGCTCGGGGTGCGTGACCTGGTGGTGGTGGACACCCCGGATGTGGTGCTGGTGGCCCACCGCAGCCAGGCCCAGCGGGTCAAAGAACTGGTCGAGCAACTCGACGAGGCCCGGCGTCAGGAGATCGAGATCCACGCTCAGGTCCACCGTCCCTGGGGCTGTTACCAGGGCATCGATCGTGCCGAACGCTATCAGGTGAAAAGGATCTCGGTGAAGCCTGGCGCACGACTCTCCCTGCAAAAACACCACCACCGGGCCGAACATTGGATCGTGGTCAAGGGCAGCGCCCTGGTCACCCGTGGCGAAGAGACCTTTCTGCTCACCGAGAACCAATCCACTTACATTCCCGTGGGCGAGGTGCACCGGCTGGAAAATCCGGGCAAGATCCCTCTGGAACTCATCGAAGTCCAATCGGGCAGCTACCTGGGAGAAGACGACATCGTCCGTTTCGACGACGAATACGGCCGCGAAGAGGACTAATCCCCTGCCGATACGGAAAAACGGCCGGCCTCGCACACAAGGCGAAGCCGGCCGCAAGCCGACGGACGCTCCCTTCCGTCACTGCACCTTACGACTGGAAAGACGACAGCCAACGTCCGCCCGCCTTTTCACTCGGAACTACCCGTCGAAAGGATGGCGCAGCACCAGCGTCTCTTCCCGATCCGGCCCCGTGGAGACGATGTGGATGGGCGTCTCGCACAACTCCTCGATCTTGCGCAGGTAGGCTTTGGCCGCTTCGGGCAATGCGTCGAAATCACCCGCCTCTCGTGTGGTGTCCCGCCAGCCGGGCAGCTCGATGTAGATCGGCTTGCACTTTTCGAAATTGTCGGCACCCGCCGGAGGATAGTCGATGCGTTCGCCTTCGAACTCGTAGGCGACGCAGATCTTCAACGTCTCCAGCCCGTCGAGGACGTCCAGCTTGGTGATACAAAGCCCGGACACGCTGTTGATGGCCAAAGAACGGCGCAGCGCCACCACGTCCAGCCAGCCGCACCGGCGTTTGCGCCCGGTGGTGGCGCCGAATTCATGTCCCCGGGTCCCCATGTGGTGGCCGGGGCCGTCTTTGTCGGGAAGTTCGGTGGGGAAAGGACCGGCGCCCACGCGGGTGGTGTAGGCCTTGACGATACCCAGCACGTAGTCCAGTTCGCGCGGCCCGGTGCCTGTGCCCGTGGCAGCCCCGCCAGCCGTGGTGTTGGAAGAGGTGACGTAAGGGTAGGTGCCGTGGTCGATGTCGAGAAGCGCGCCCTGGGCACCTTCGTACATGATGTTTTTGCCTTCGCGCCGCATGCGGATGAGCGTGCCCGTGACGTCCTCCACCAGATCGCGCAGGGCCTCGGCCTGCGCCAACCCCTCGTCCAACACCTGTCGATAATCCACCGTAGGTTGTTTGAAATAATGTGCCAGGGCGAAGTTGTGGTAATCCATCACCTCCCGCAACCGCTCGGCGAAATGGTCGGCATCCAACATCTCCCCCAATCGGATGCCGCGTCGCGACACCTTGTCTTCATAGGCCGGACCGATGCCGCGCCCGGTGGTGCCGATGGCTTTTTTGCCCCGCGCCTTCTCCCGCGCCTGATCCAGCGCCACGTGGTAAGGCAGGATGAGGGTGCAGGACTCGCTCAGGCCGATACGGGCGCGGGCGTCCACCCCGGCCTTCTCCAACCTCTCCAGCTCTACGAGCAGGGCGGCCGGCGAAAGCACCACCCCGTTGCCGATGAGACAGCGCACCCCTTCGCGCAAGATGCCCGAAGGGATCAAGTGCAAAATGGTCTCCCGACCATCGATGACCAGGGTGTGCCCTGCGTTGTGGCCACCCTGGAAACGCACCACGGCGTCGGCCTTGTCGGTGAGCAGGTCCACCACCTTACCCTTGCCTTCGTCACCCCATTGGGTGCCGATGACCACTACGTTCTTTCCCATGATTTCGTTCTCTCGGAAGGATTTCAGTTGTGTTCGGTGTCGATGTCCGGTTCATCCAGCGGCCTTTTCTCCCACCGCGACCCCGACTTCACCAGCACATGGGTACAGCCCTGGGCGCGGGCCTCCCCCTTCTGTCCGGGCAGTTCACGCACCACCGGGATGCCTCGAGCGCGCAGCGCCGACACCAGCTTCTCCAGGGCGTCGTCTCCCGACCAGGGGGCGAACACCCGCTCGCGCGGGCCATCCGCCCGGAAGTCTCCAAACCGCATGAGGGTCTTCAGATCGGTACTGAAGCCGGTGGCGGGGCGCCCCCGGCCGAACTTGCCGCCGATCTCGTCATACCGTCCGCCACGGGCGATCTCACGTCCCGATCCCGGCACGAAAGCGGCGAACACCAACCCGTTCTGGTATTGATAGCCGCGCAACTCCGCCAGATCGAAATGGACGACGAGATCGGGACGGCAAGCGGCCAGCCCCTGCCCCACCCGACCGAGGTATTCCAGTGCACGATGGACCTCGTCGGAAGCCGCGGCCAGAACCGTTCCGGCCCGTTCCAGCACCCCGCTGCGGCCGTCCAGCCCGGCCAGAGCCTTGAACATGTCACCTTCAGCTCCGGGCAGGTCGAACTCGGCCACCAGAGACTCGATTTCCGGCACCGCCTTGCGCTGAAGCGCCTCGAACAAGGCCCGCTCCTGCTCGGGGGCCAATCCCGCCTGGCGCGCCAGCCCGCGGAAAATCCCGACATGGCCCAGGTCCAGGAAGACGCCTTCCACCCCCGCCGTCTCCAGGGTGGCCATCATCAGGCAGAGCACCTCGAGATCGCTTTCCACCCCGGCGTGGCCATAGAGCTCTACGCCGATCTGCAGCGGGCTGCGACCGGCGGAAAAGCCGTCGCCGTAGGCGCGCAACACGCTGCCCATGTAACAGAGCCGCACCGGCGTCTCCCGGCGCAGTTGATGGGCGTCGATGCGCGCCACCTGTGGGGTGATGTCGGCACGGATCCCCAGCAAGCGGCCGCTCAGGGGATCGGTGAGCTTGAAAGTCTGGTGTTCCAGATCCCGCCCGACCCCCGTGAGAAGGGAATCGAGATATTCGATGAACGGGGTGATGACCAGCTCGTAACCCCAGCTGGCATAGAGATCCAGCAGATGCCTGCGCAGGGCCTCCACCCGCGCCGCGTCCGCCGGCAACAGCTCATCGACCCCGTCGGGCAGCAGCCAATGTTTGCGTCGTGTCGTCATCGCACCAGGTAGAGCAGACCCACGCCGATGAGCATGCTGACCAAACCCATCCGGCGCACCGTGCCATCGTCCATCCGATCCAGCAGGCGCAAGATGTCCCTATAGCGCTGGGGATTGAGGAAGGGCAGCATCCCTTCCAGAATCAGCATCAACGCCAGGGCCGCAAACAGGTCCTGCCAGGCCATGGTCTCGTCCTCACCGGAAAAGGCCGGGGCGTACCCCGGCCGACCCGCCCGGATTGCCACCCGGGTCTCGATTCATCATTCAACCCTCGGCAGCGGGCCCGACCGTCCCTCAGCGTCCCGCGCCCTCCTGGCTGCGGAAATACTGGAAGAACTCCGAATCGGGATCCAGCACCATCAGCCCGCGACCATCCTCGAAAACCTTGCGGTAGGCCTTGAGGGTGCGCCAGAAGTTGTAGAACTCGGCATCCCGGGAAAACGCGTCGGCGTAGATGGCCGCCGCCTGGGCGTCACCCTGGCCGCGGATCTCCTCCGCCTTGCGATAGGCCTCGGCCAGGATCTCGGTTTTCTGGCGATCGGCGTCGGCGCGGATCTTCTCCGCCGCCTCGGCGCCCTGGGCCCGCAGCTCGCGCGCCACCCGCTCCCGCTCGGTGCGCATCCGCTCATAGACACGGTTGCTGATCTCGGGAGGGAAATCGATCCGCTTGATCCGCACATCCACGATCTCCACCCCCAGATCGGCGGCGTTTTCGTCCGCCTTGCGCGTGAGTTGCTCCATGATCTGGGTGCGTTCTCCGGAAATCACCTCATTGATGGTGCGCTTACCGAACTCGTCGCGCAACGCAGCATTGATGCGTTCGCCCAACAGACGGGCGGTGGTGGTCATGTTGCCCCGCGTGGAGCGGTAATACTGGGCCGTGTCGTCGATACGCCACTTGATGTAGGAATCCACCACCACGAATTTCTTTTCGCTGGTGAGGAAATGCTCGGGCTTGGCATCCAGCGTCTGCAACCGGCTGTCGAACTTCTCCACCGTCTGGATCACCGGCAGCTTGAAATGGAGCCCCGGCTTGAAATCGGAATCGACGATCTTGCCCAGCCGGAGCAGCAAGGCCGTCTCGTACTCCTGCACCACGAACAGCGAGGCCGAACCCACCAGCACCAGCAGAAGAGCCAGCCCGCCGATCAGCATTGCCTTTGCCGAATTCATCAGCGAGTCCTCCTGGCGCGATCCGCGTTGCGCCTGCGTTCGAATGTGCGTGCCGCCTCTTCCACCGCCTTCTGCGCCGCCGACTCGGCCTGCAGGCTCTCATAGCTCGGCAACGCCGCCGGTGCCGCCTTGGCCGCAGCCGGCCCAAGCAGTTTGTCCAACGGCAGGAAAGTGACGTTGCCCGCCCCATCCTTCACGTCGAGAATCACCTTCCCGGTGGCCGCCAGCACCTCCTGCATGGTGTCCAGATAGAGTCTCTGGCGTGTGATATCGGGCGCTTTGCGGTACTCCTCGTACAATTCGAGGAAGCGTTTGGACTCACCTCGCGCCTCGGAGACCACCCGCGCCTTGTAGGCCTTCGCGTCCTCGATCTGACGCGCCGCGGCACCGCGGGCGCGCGGCACGATGTCGTTGGCATAGGCTTCGGCCTGGTTCTGCACCCGTTCCTTGTCGGCCATGGCCCGGGTCGCGTCATCGAAGGCGTCTTTCACCTCCTCGGGCGGCTTGGCGTCCTGGATGTTGACATTGGTGACCACCAGGCCGGTCTGGTAGAAATCGAGCAGCCGCTGGGTGTTCTGCTTGACCATGGCTGCGATGGCGCTGCGGTTCTCCGTGATGATCTCGTCCAGCGCACTCTTGCCGGTCACCTCGCGCAGGGCCGACTCCACCGCGTTGTAGATGGTCTTCACCGGATCGGCGTCGCGGAACAGGAAGTTGGCGGCATCCTGGATGCGATACTGCACGGTGAGGGTGATGTCGACGATGTTCTCGTCACGGGTGAGCATCTGCGCCCGATGGCCGAACTTGTTGACCTGGTCCACGTTGACCACCGTCACCTCGTCGATGAAGGGAATCATCAAATGGGGGCCGGGCATGGTGACGGTGTGAAACGCGCCGAACCGCTGAACCACCCCCCGCTCGGCCGGCTGAACGATGTAGAACCCTTTGATCAGCAGCAGCACGACCACCACCACGGCTGCGAGGATGAAAAGCAGCCGCCGGTTGCCCTTGGGAACGGGCAGCCCGCCACCACCGGAGCCGGTGCCCGAGCCGCCGCCCTTGCCGCCAAAGAGGCCGGACAGCTTTTTTTGCAGCTTGCGCACCACTTCGTCCAGGTCCGGCGGGCCGGGATCCTTGCCGCCGCTCCACGGGTCGCGATCGTTGCCACCCGGTTCGTTCCAGGCCATGGATCGTCCTCTCTGAAAAGAATCGGCGCCGAAGCGCTTCGCGAAGGTGCGATTTTACCAACTCGCGGAAAAAGTGCTATGGAAAGCGATCCGGATCTTTCATCCGCGCGGCCAGCTCGGGTTCCTGCTTCTCCAACCGGGCGAATTGGGTCGGAGAGAAGTCCACCTCCACCAAGCAGCCGCCGTCCTTCATCGGGTGGCTGGAAACCACCTTGCCACGGGTGTGCAACAACGCCAGAAATCGTCCTTCCTCCGCACCCAGACGCACCCGCTTGCGGAGGTGCCGTCGCCGAAACCGCTCGTCCAACGCCTGAATCAGCAGCTCCAGGCCGGCACCGGTGGCGGCGGAGCACCAGATGCGCGTCACCTCTCCCCTTTCGTTGCGCTCCACCCGGGGTTCTC
>Ga0256914_1002730_pt1 | contig 14521 bp, 12 predicted proteins | sample HulkmetaG_FD_191571 | JGI IMG/M metagenome (GOLD analysis project Ga0256914, IMG submission 191571) | Hydrothermal chimney microbial communities from Main Endeavour vent field at the Juan de Fuca Ridge, Pacific Ocean - Hulk | ecosystem: Environmental > Aquatic > Marine > Hydrothermal vents ... | reverse complement strand
TCTTCTCCCTTGCCGGGCTGTGGGGCGAGGTTCACCGGTTGTGGTGCCGTTCATTCTTTTGTATGGCGCACCACGGTAAAGAGCAGATGGTTGTAAGGAAGGCGTGTGGAGGGGTCTCTTTTCAGGACGATGAGTCCTTTTCCCGGGTCGTAGCCCCAGTCGTTCCAGTCGAGGCTGTCGCGGCGGCACTGTACGGCCACGTAGCTGCCTTCGCGCAGACGGGCCACCGGCCCCGGCACCTGGCGCAGCACCAGCCCCAGGTTGAAGAACTGCACGATCTTGTTGCGGTTGCGGGTAAGGACAAGCCGCACCAGTCCTTCCCCCAGACGGGTCATCGTCTCGATGCCGGGCAAGGCGTTGTGGACCAGGTCGAGGCCTTTTTTCACCACGGGCGTATCGAGCACACGCAGGGCTTCCTCGTCCTCGTCGTTGGCCAGGTTGATGACGTTGACCTCGAAGGAGACCCCCTCAGCGGGGACGGTGAGACCGGCGAAGATCATGCTGCCGAGGACGCCGGCTCCTTCGCCTTCACGCGAGACATATTTCTGCTGGAACTGCACCTTCAGGGGCTTACCGCGCGAGGAGGTGCCGTGTTGTGCATTGAACTGCAGGAGCACCTGATGACGGCCCCAGCCGGGGTAGTTCATGGTGAAGAGGCCGGAGAGGAGGATATCGATGCGCCGGCCTGCCAGCGTGGTGTCGGGCGTGACGTTACCGGCAAAGAGCAGGTCGCGCAGCTCCCGGCCTTTCCCCTCGCCGATGTAACCGAAAGTGTGTTCCGTGCCGCGCCAGGAGGCACGGCTGAGGCGGGGCACCTCCCCCACCTCGCCCAGCGGACGCTGTCCCATGGCAGGATCGTCGGCCACCAGCGCCCGCAGGGCCTCACTGTTCTCGTGGTCACCGATATCATGCAGATAATCGATGGCCTCGTCGACCGTCAGGTCAGAGATCCTGGTTTTCATGACACCGGTATGTTTGAGGTTACACTGTCGTCAGGGCAGGGGCACCTCCAGACCGGCTTTTTGCACACTCTCCAGGCTCATCTCCCAGCACCGGTCCTGCAGATGCTCATCGTAGGAGACGGCCGCCGAGGGACGGCGGGCACCGTTCTCGAAGTAGGCTCCGGAGACCTCTTCCAGCGACGGGTCGGTAGCCACATAGACGGGCATGCGTGCACCCTCCTTCACCGGAGCACCCACGGGGCCCCATTGCTGTACAAGTAATTTCGAATTGATCACTCCCGGATGCAGGGCATTGACGGTGATCCGGCGTCCCCGGAGCAGACGGTCCAGCTTGTAGGTAAATAGCAGATTGCAGAGCTTGGAGCGGGAATAGGACTCCACGGGATCGAAATAGGCGGGCTCGTTGAGCCTCTCCAGGTCGATGGCCGTGGCATGGACCATCGAAGAGACGTTGACGATGCGGGCCGGCCGGCGGAGATGGTCGAGCAGCAGCAGGGTGAGGAAGAAATGGGCCAGGTGGTTGACGGCCCAGGTCATCTCATAACCATCCTCCGAACGCTCAAATCTGTCCATGATCACGCCGGCATTGTTGATGAGCACGTCGAGCGGCGGGCCGTCGCGGAGGGTGGCAGCCATCTGGGCCACCTGACGGAGGGAGGCCAGGTCGGCCGTGACCCCCTGGACCCGGATCCCCTCACGCACCCGCTGCACCTGCCGTACGGTCTCCTCCACACGCTGCGGCGAACGACCGTGGATCGTCAGATCATACCCGCGGGAGGCCAGCTCCAGCGCCGTGGCCTTGCCGATGCCGTCCGTCGAACCCGTGATGAGTATATGTCGCGTCATCGTTCTTCTTTTTTGGGAAAAAGTAAAAAATTTTCCGCAAAAGTTCCACCCTTTTTTCCCGGCTGATCCACTTCATCTCCGGCAGCCGAAGAAACGGGGAGATAAGATCAGTGCGCTCACTCTTTTCTGATCACCGGCAGGGGCGGCTGGTCGATGGCCGTTCCCGGAGGCACCTCTTCTTCGAAAGGTATCCCTCCGTATTTTTCCCGGTAGATACGTATCCCTTTCACCGGTCCGTGCCACAGGCTCACAAGGTTACCTGCACATCCCCGGTCGGCGTTCTCTTCTGCATAGAGGTCGATGTATTGTTCGAAGAGGGCCAGCACGCCGTTACACACTTTTGCGTAGCGTTGCTGTTCTTCCGGGGGCGGGGGGGTCACGGATGGGAAGGGCCGCAGTTCCCTGCCTTTTTCGAAGGCACGTATGTAGAGGAGGGTGGTACGCAGACGGTTGTCGAGGAAGGTGAGGAGGCGGCGGGCCGCAGGGCGTGTGGTACCGGCATCGCATCCCTGCAGGGTATTCAGCACCTTGAGATAGGCTTGTCGCATTTTCTCCAGTTCTTCGACGGGATAGGCACCGATGGGGCCGCCGTGGCGCCATCGTCCCACCCAGCAGAAGGCAAAGCCGGCGGCGTGGTGCATCGCCGTGGTGTCGGCACGGTCGAGGAGCAGCATGGCCCGGGCGAAGGTGTCGGCGGGAAGGATGCCCAGCTTACGGGCATAGTCACGGTAGAAAGCCCGGGGGTCCAGGGGGCCCTGCAGGGTAGCCTCTGCCGCATAGCGGGCCGTCACCCTGTTCTCGGCCGTACGCCAGTGGTTGAAGAGCAGCTCGCTCACCTTTCCTTTCTCGTCCGTCTCCTTCAGCAGGTCGTGGATGCCGCTGACACCGTTCTGCTGGATGTACATCATGCCGTCGAACTCGATCCACGAGTAGAGGATGGCGCGGTGCCAGTCGCTCGTATCACGCAGTACGAGGGGTGTGTTGGCTGCCACACGCATGCTGTGATGACCGGGCATCAGGGAGATACGCGTACCCGGCGGGGAGAAGCGCCGGGCCAGGTACCACGCCCCCCGCGCATAGTCGGGGATCACCACATAGATGCCCAACACCAGCTCCAGGTCGTCGGGCACCAGATGGTCGTCCCTCAGCCGTCTCATCAGGGCGGTGATATGTCCCACCTGCCCGTAGATGTAAGCCAGGTCGCTCTGTTCGTCCCGCACCGGGGCCATCACCACACTGTCACGGAGCATCGTCTCCCCGAAATGCCGGCGGATCATGGCCTCCGTCGCCTGACGGGTGGTGCGGGGCCCCCATCCTCCCGCCTCCTCGGTGATGAACTCCAGAGCATCAATGCGGGGATACTCCTTCAGGATGGCCTGCACCGTCTCTATCGACCGCTGCAGGTCGGTGGCGTCACTACGCGGCTCGAAAGAGAAACGTACCCTCATCCCGCATCGCTTGGCCTCATCGATCACATCCTGCAGCCACCCGATGGCCAGACGGCTGCGCTCTTCCACCTGAAGGAAGTAGGGCTCGATCTCGGGAATGCAGAAATATTTCCTGTTGACGGCAATGCGCCGTATCGCAGGATAGTCTGGCACCAGATGGACATCGCCGTAGAAAAAGTGTCCCGCATACTCCACCGTATCGCGGCGTCTCACCTCGTACCACTGGCCGGGATAGCTGTGCAAGGTGATGGCGTTGAAGCGCATGCGTGCCAGGTTGCGGATGTATTCTTTCGCCTCTTCCACCGACCAGGCGGAGAGGTCCATGGGAAAGTTGAGATGCTGCCGGATGCCGCGGTAACGCACCGCGGGGATGAGGGTTTTCTGCCAGTGGCGCAGGGAATCCCAGAGGAACCTTTCCGGAGGTTTCGGACCGGTCATGTCGAAAAGGTATCCGCCGCGTTCGAGGAAGGTGTAGGCGGCGGCCAGAACGCTTGCAGCGTCGCCACCCCGGAGGTGTACGGTCCATTTCCTCCCGTCCTCCTGCACCTTCACTGAGAAAGCCCCGCCGGACATGCCGGGGGCGGTTCCCATATCAAAGGTAAGGGAACGCAGGCCCGAACCCTCAAGGAAGTCCGGAGTGAGGAACTTTTCCAGCTCGCTGCGTGCCCATGCCTCTGTCTGTGATCCTGGATCATAACGGAAACGCAGCACGCCGGAACCCGCTCTGTGCCGGCAGGCAACGGCCGACAGCAACAGCAGGGACAAAGAGAAAAAAAGATAACGTCTCATGAGAAAAGGTTTATTATTGGGATGAAATTGTTATTGGGATGAAATTGTTATTGGGATGAAACATGACAGGCTTCTTCAATGAAACGTACGATGGGTTCGGGGTCGGGCAGGCTGTGGGGGTGGTGTCCTATGCCCGGCTTGTGGATGACCTTGATCTTTCCTCCGTGTTCACGGATGATCTTTGCAAAGGGGCCGGTGTTCTCATCCACGGGCACCACCCGGTCGGCATCACCCACGATGTGGAGCATGGGGAAACCTGCCCGTGCCAGTGAGTCGGCACGGTCGAGGGGGTTCACGCGTGCCGTCACAGCCTCTTCTTCTGTGGCAAAGCCATAGGCCCGGAGGCATTGCTGCCAGTCGGACGGGCTGCCCTTTCCATGTCCTTTTCCGCCCGGCCAGCTTTTGATGTCGAGCACGGGAGCATCGGCATAGACACAGCACACCCTGTCGGGGTGATGGTAGGCCCAGTTGTAGACGATGAGTCCGCCGCGGCTCATCCCTTCGAGGGCGGTGCGGGGGGCCAGCCCTCCCTTCTGCAGCCACGACCAGAAACGGTCCCACCGGGCCACGGCCGGCGGCGCACCGAAAAACCCCGCCACATCGTAATAGACCACATGATATCCTCTTTCCAGCATGGCGATGTCGGTCTGGGGCTCATGGCCGAAAAAACGGGCCCGCCACAGCCAGGGTCGCCCCGGCGCCACACGACGCGGGAAGACGATGCGGAAGGTCACGCTGTCGAGCTGTCCCGTCACCATCGGGAAGCCGTGAAAGTTCTGAGGGGTGCCGGACAGGGAGAGATGGTCGTGCAGATCGAAAGACTCCTCCGGCCGCAGGAGATAGTCCTGCAGTCGACGTGCCAGACGCTCGGCCCCGTCGGCATTGGGATGGATCCTGTCGGGGAACATCGGTTCCTTGTCAAGGAACCAGTGGAAGAGGTCGACCACCTCACAATCCTGATCGTAGGCTACCTGTTCCACCATGGGGACGATGCGGCGGGCGACCACGCCGGGCGTGATGCCCACCGTATCGCCGTAGTTGAACGCCGGCACCGGCTTCAGCAGGATCACACGCGGATGCGAGGGCAGCTGACGGTAACTCTCGATCAGCCGGGCATAATCGTCCTTATATTCAACCAGATAAGGACGGTTCACCTTTTTCGAGTCGTTGGTGCCCAGCATGATGAGGACGATGTCGGGATTGAATGCCATGGATGCTTTGTACTCTTCGGTACGTACGTAGGGAATATTGCCTCGCGTGAGGAGAGTGGCACCGTTGTGGCCAAAGTTGACCACCTCATAATCTTCCCCCAGCAGCTGCTGCAGACGTGCAGGATAGCTCTTGTGTTCCCGGTCGGGGATGCCGGCCCCCCAGGTGATGCTGTCACCCACACAGGCGATACGGGTACGCTTTGGCAAAGTACATGCCGTGAACACCAGCAAGACAGAAAAGATCAAAAAGGGAATCCTTCTCATGAAGCCTTTTTGGGGTAAAAATAATCATTACCTCCCAGGAATGGGCCGGGTTTACATATATTTATTGCCTGTAACTTACCTGATCTTTCCATGTCCCGCAGCTGTTTCTTCCTGGTGGTTCATTCGGAGGGGAAGGCTCATTCCTTCTGTTATCATCTTCCGGATGATCCTGATCAGACTGCAAAAACACAGGATCCGGCTGACAGGAAAAAGTCAGGTCACTACCCGGCAAGGTTTTGGTGGGGTGCGAATACCTTCCCGTATTACAATTACAAAAGAATCCTTAACCAAAAGTTTCTTACCATGGTCCGTATCTTTCTTTTTCTCAGCCTCCTGTTTTTGCTTGTTCGGGTGTCTGCGCAGGAGCCCCAACAGGAGATCGTCCGTAAGAAAGGCACTTTCTGGCAAAGTCACACTTTCCTGACACCGTTCCGGTTTCCCTTGCCTGATCCGGGCAGTGTTCATTACCTCGATCTGGACGGGGATGGTGACCCCGATGTGTTGCGTGCTTTTGTCAACGGCTATCTTCCCGTTCAATGGATCGATGACGACGATGATATGAAGGAAGGGGATCTCGAGGGGGACACCGACAGCGACTGTCTGATGATCGACCGCGACGGGGATGGTCATTATGGTGGCAAGTACGATCTGATGATCGACTGGGATGACGATGACGGCGACGGGGAAGCCGATCTGCAGGTCATTGCCGACAACAATACCTGGAATGCCCGTCGCGGGAAATACATGTCTCACTACATGATCTTCGTAGACACCGATCATGACGGGGTGTTCAACTACATTGACTGGAACAAGTATGCCATCGAGGCATGGGATCGTATGGGCCGGGCTCTTTTCCTGCCCGACTACAACGGTCAGAGTCTTTTTCTGAAGACCCATAGCAAGGTATCCGACATTGCCGATCTCCGGTACAACTGGGAAAATCCTTTTCTTTTTTACGACAAGGACGGTGACGGGCTGACGGAGATGACCATACGTTTCTGCGATGACGGTCTCCCCGTTTCCCGTCGGCAGGGGGGGCCCCGCGACCCTCGGGGCCGTCCCTACCGGAAGGTCTTCAGCCATCGCATCACGGGCGTATACGTCGGTATCGACCTCGACAACGACTCCGAGGCCGGCAACGAGCTGGATTTCGACATGAGCCTGAAGTTCACCGGCGAAGGGTTCGATTACAGTGATTTTTTCCATTCCCATCCTTCGATGCGGGGTTTGCCTGCCGCGGACACTTTTTTCGGTGATGCCCGGTGGCGACGACTTACAGGGTTGATCTATGTACCTCATGAGGAAGCCTGGCCGATCATCTTCTCCCGCGGCAAATGGCAACAGTGTTGGTTGGTTTTCGATGAGGATGATGATTGTCACCGCTGGGAAAGGGTGGAGTTCTATGACCCGAAAGATCCTTTCCGGGTGGGGGCTCATCAGGGCGGCCTGGACGACAATCCTCAGGCTGATGTATCGGGTGACCGGGGTGAATGGGATCTGGATTTTTCGGGCGGCGGCGATCTCTACCTTGCTCCTTTCGATGGTCGTCTGCACCTGGTGGGCGCCGAGCTGGGTTACTGGCGCATCGACCAGTTCGCCTACTATTACCAGGGATGGCAGGGATGGCGCGGGCCCAGCATCGCCCCGGAAGACCTGGTGGATAAAGAACCCGAACATTTTGCCACCGTCCGGTATGAGGATACCGACCACAACGGCTTCTTCGATCTTATCCGGTACGACCTCGACGGGGACACGCTGTATGAAGAGACGATCTCGCTGAAAGAACTGGATATCGACGACAGTCGGGTCATAAGATACCATACGGCTGATCTTTCCTACGGAGATCTACGTCTTCTTTTTGCCGAGATGGCCCGCTCCATGTGGAGGAACGCCTTACAGGCCCTTCGGGTGGCTCGCAGGTATGGTCTGGAGACCAGCTGGTACAACGCCATGCGGTCTCCCCGCTCGCTGCAGGAACAATATTCCTGGGGATACTGGATCGCATTCTATCTCCATAAGGACCTGGTCCAGCATTTCCGCTCCCTTCATGATGAGGAGATGGTACGCAGGGTATTGCATGCCTATTACGCCTCTTCGTGGGATGAACTTTTGAACGATACTTCCTGCAACGAACGGTGAAGAAGAGCTGTACAACCCTCTGACGGATGTTCCAGGGGAGGGACAAGGCACCACACGATCCTTTCTCTTGGGGGGTAAGAGCCCGACCGCGAGAACCGCATCCCTGAATGGCCGGCATCGACCGATAAGGCATCCTTCCTGCGGTCGATGATGCGGCAGCCTGGATTTTATGCGATGGTCAGGAGAACCCCTGCCCTCCGGGGACATCTCCTCAGAAAAGAGGAAGATGGTTCTGTGCCTGCAAGGATCCCGGCGGTCACGATCATCAGAATCTTTTGACGCGGACGTGGCAATAGGGAGTTCCGCCGGTCTTGTTGTAGTAGTTCTGATGATACTCTTCGGCCGACCAGAAGGTAGAGGCTGGCAGGATACGAGTTACCACGTCAAGACCCCGGCGGCGCAGGTAGTCGATAAGCCTGCGGACGATCTGCTCCTCCACTTCATTGCGGACAAAGACGGCTGAGAGATATTGCTCACCGATGTCGGGCCCCTGGCCGTCGGCCTGGGTGGGGTCGTGGATCTCAAAGAAGAACCTGGCCAGTTCCTCATAACTGACACGGGCAGGGTCGTAGGTCACCTCGAGGGTCTCCAGATGACCGGTGGTCTCCGACCTCACCTCCTCATAGGTGGGATTTTCCTTGTGTCCTCCCATATAGCCTACGCGTGTAGCGGTCACCCCCGGCATCTTCCTGAAAAGGTATTCCATACCCCAGAAACACCCTCCGGCAAACCACGCCACCTCCTTAGCGGATGCTTTTTTCTCTTCTTCCATCTTTCTTCTTAACGGATCATGGTGAGGAGCATTTTGAATCTTTCGGGTGCGGCCACAGCATGGGGCACGTTGGCCGGCATGATGATGCTCTCACCGCTGTGCAGGCGGTATCTCTTCCCGCCAATGATGATCTCCCCCACCCCTTCGATCACCTGCACCAAGGCCTCGTATGGTGAAGAGTGTTCCGACAGGCCTTCACCCCTGTCAAATGCGAAAAGTGTCACATTACCATGTTCTTTTTTCAGCACCTGTTTGCTGACGATCCCGCCGCCGGCATATTCCACCTCATCGGTAAATACCAGGATCTCAGATGTAGGGAAGGGGTTCTCGTGCTGGTCTTTCATGCTCATATCCCGCATTTTGTTTCCGCATGCAAGTTACACTTTTCACATCAACCGGCCAAAGAATCCCGTTGACAACAAAAAAAGCCGGCGAGGGCCGGCTTTTGTTCTGCGAGAGCGGGCCTCTTATTTCTCTTGTTCACTTTCTTCTGTTTCTCCCTCTTCCTCTTCTTTTTCGGCCTTTTCGTTCTCTTCGGAAGCTTCACCTACTTCCTCTTCGCCTTCTTTTTCTTCCTCCTGTTTGATGACCTTACCGTTCTCATCGATCACCAGTTCGATCTCCTGGTCATCCTTTTTGAGTTCCACTTCCCATGTTTTTCCTTCCGGGGTTTCACACATTTCCACCTCTTCGACAGTATAATCTCCCCATCCGGCTTCGAGGGTGTCGACCACGGCAGCGGGCAGCTGGGAGTGATCCACCTTCTGTTCGGTCTCTTTCCATGTACCGTCGGAGGCAAACTCTGCCGACATCTCCTGGCCGTTGACCTTGAACTCGGCCTCATAAACACCCTCCTCTTCCTGTTCCCATTCCACATCGGTAGCTCCGACGAACTTCGCCTCGAAAGCTTTCGTCACAGCTTCAGGAACGGCTTTTTCCGCTTTCTCCTCGGAAGTGTTCTTGGCTCCCTGTTTGCAGGAATACATCAGTACCCCCGCACCCAGGATCAGGACCATCAGGATCAATGTTCTTTTCATGGCTTTTTGGTTTTAAAGGGTTAAGTTCCGGTAATATGCAGATTTTGAAAATACATATTTTTTTCCTGACAACCAACATCTTGAAATTTTTTTAAGATTTTTTAACATTTTTTCTTCCCCGGACAGAAGAGCAAAATCTTTTTTTCGATTTGGATAAAGAGCATATGTTCACTATTTTTATAGGGAGAACCAAAAGCGAGGAGAGATGAGGATCGCGATACCAACGAACGACCATGAGACGATTGCGGGGAGGTTGAGCGAAGCACGGGGCGTGATGGTTTACCGCATTGAGAAAGGGAAGTTACGTGGGAGGTTGTTCCGCTATTTCCGTTTTTGGAAGATCTTGCAGAACGAAGGATTAAAAGACCGTTTCTTCCGTCGTTTCTCGGAATGTTTTCGGGAATGTGACTGGCTGGTGATCAAAGAGATGCATCCCGGCCTTCAGGAATATCTGCGCAATTCAGGCATCCGCATCCATCAGACACAACATGAAAGACTGGCAGACATTGTGAAAGAAATGATCGACATCACCAACAAGGAGGAGGAAGCATATGTACAAACTAAGGAAGTACCACGGTGACAGGGTCCAGTCACTGACTTACGAAAAGAACGGGCGAGCCGGCTCGGTGGGTATCATGGATGCCGGTGAATATGAATTCGGCGCCGTGGAAAAGGAGACCATCACGGTATGCGAAGGGACCATCCACGTCCGTGTGGGCACGGAAAAGGAGTGGAAAAGTTACGGAAAGGGTGAAACATTTGTGATCCCTGCTCACAGCAACTTCTCCCTCCGCACCGAAGACATCGCCACTTATTCCTGTCTTTACGGCTGATCCTCCCTGCAGGTCGCGGCCCCCTAAGCTCCTTCCCGCCGACGATCCGGGAAAGGGAGGTTTGGGTATTTTGTGGATTTTTGATATTTTCCACACAAAACCAATCCTGATCTGTTCATCATGGAAAAGACCGATCGCAGAGGTTTCTTTCGCGCGACACTTCTGGGTGCTGCCGGCACCATCGTGGCCCCTCGTCTTTCGTGGTCCGCCGCGGAACCAGTCAGAAAGAGTGAAAAAGGCCTGATCATGCGGCCTCTGGGAAGACGCACCGACATGGTCGTGCCGGTGGTGAGCATGGGAGTGATGCGTGCCGACAACCCGGCGCTGGTGCGTGCCGCCCTCGACAAAGGCATCACCCTCTTCGACACCGCCCACACCTACCAGGGCGGACGCAACGAAGAGATGCTGGGCAAGATCCTTAAGAAGATCCCGCGCAACAGCTATTACATCGAGACCAAAGTCAAACCTGACGGCTACGACAAGAAAAAAGGAGATTTCACCGATGATGAGAGGGTGAAAAAGAGTTTCCGGGAGAAGTTTGATGTTTCGATGAAACGTCTGGGTCTTCCCTATGTGGACATCCTCTTCCTGCATGCCATCAACACACGTGCTGCCACCCTCAACGGGGCGGTGCTGGAGGTGATGCAGGAGATCAGGAAGGAGGGGCGTACCCGTTACCTGGGTGTTTCCACGCACAGCAATGAGCCGGAGGTGATCCGGGCAGCCATCGAGAGCGGGGTATACGATGTGGTGCTGGTGGCATACAACTACCGCCAGAAGCACAGGGATGAGATCCTGAAGGCTTTTGCCGAGGCTGCCGAAGCCGGTCTGGGGATCATCGTCATGAAGACGATGGCCGGAGGCAAACCTCCCAAAGAGGGGCCGGCCCTGCGCATGGGGACAGCCCTGAAATGGTCGCTGCAAAGTGAACATGTGGCCACCGCCATCCCCGGTTTCACCTCGTTCGATCAGCTGGAAGAGGATCTCGCCGTAGCCCGCGACCTCACCTTCACCGACGAGGAGAAACAGCTTCTTGCTGCTGCCAGTGCAGGCGAAACCCTATACTGTGACGGGTGCGCTGAATGCATCGACCAGTGTCCGCACGGGCTGCCCATCCCCGACCTGATGCGGGCCTACATGTATACCTACGGCTACCGCGAGACCCGCAAGGCGCGCGACCTGCTCGACGAACTGCAGGTAACACCCGAAACATGTGCCTCCTGCGACACATGCACCGTCACCTGCAACAAAGGATTCGCCGTGGCTGAGAAGATCAACGATATCATGAGGCTGCGGAATGTGCCGCATGAATTTCTCGCATGACTTTTTCTTCTTCCGAACGATCACCATGATGAAAAGATCCCTGTTCACCCTCGCCGGGACCCTTGTCCTGCTTGCACTCACGAAAGCCCAAAGCGACAGCCTCTTCCCCCTTTTCGACGGCTATCGCATCCTGCATGCCTATCCCGTCTACCATGCCGACGATCTGTGGGATTACATCGACGGGGCCGCCGACAATTATCTCAACTACCGTTTCCGGGAGCTGCAGATCGCCGAATACGCCAAAGGGAAAGACCGCATCTATTACAAGGTGGAGGTATACCGTCATGCCGATCCGCTGTATGCTTTCGGTATCTACAGTTCGGAACGGTCGTCCGATTACCGTTTTGTGGATGTGGGGACGGAGGGGTTCCGTGAGGAGGGGCAGCTTTTCTTTCTCAAAGGCTCGTGTTACGTGAAGGTGATGGCGGTGGAGAAGGCCCGGGGTGGTGAGGAAGAGCTGGAGGCTCTGGCACGGGCTGTCGCGGCCAGGATCCCCGGCCCCGCTTCTTTCCCCGCACCGCTGCAACTCTTCCCGGAACAGGGCAAGATCGCCCACTCCGAGAGGTTCATCGCCAGCAACTTTCTGGGATATTCTTTCTTCAGCGAGGTCTTTACCGCCACCTATCGCCAGAACAACCTGGAGTTCCAAATGTTCCTGGTCGTGCGCGACGATCCTTCCGAAACGGAACACCTGCTCAAAGCACTCTACGACAAAACCGAAGATCCTCCCCCCGCCACCCTCCAACAGGGCGACCACCTGCTCCACGACAAATACAACGGAAAGATCTACCTCATCTGGAACGGCCGGCTCCTGTTCGGCTTCCTCAACATCGACGACAGCAACCTGATCCGTCCCCTGGCGGCAGAACTGCTGGAAAAATACAAATCTTCGGGGTTCTGATGCCCATCCCTTCCGGCAGGACCTGACCTTCTGTCGGTGCGGAAAGAAAAGATTCTGTCTGGCAGAAATATTTTTCTACTATTTAATTATCAGCCTGTTATGCAACACACCCCCTCTGTTCGACTGTTAAAAGTTCTTAACCGGCCCTGCTTTCCGGCATTTGGTATGTAAATTGAGAGGTTCACGGAAGAAGGAGGTTACTGATCATGAAAAAGGAATGGTTGCGGCAAGGTGCCGCCGTGATGAAAGGCTTTTTTCTGTTCATGTTCCTGCTCGCTGCGGCATTACCCGCCGGGGCGCAGTATTTCGGCAGGAACAAGCCTTATTACAAGAAGTTCCGTTACAAGGTGTACGAAACACCTCATTTCGACATTTATTATTATCTGAAGAACGATTCGGTGCTCAACCAGATGGCGCGGATGAGCGAGGAATGGTACCGTCTGCACAAGGAGGAGTTCGGCATTGACCTCCGCGGGCACAACCCGTTGTTCCTCTACAACAACCACGCCGACTTCCAGCAGACCACCACCATCTCCGGTGAGATCGGCGTAGGTACCGGCGGGGTGACCGAAGTGCTGAAGAACCGCATCGTATTCCCCATCGCCCCCATCTTTGCTCAGACCGACCACGTGCTGGGACACGAGATGGTGCATGCTTTCCAGTACACCCTCATCCTGCACGGCGACTCCACCAATATGAGCTCGCTCAACAACCTGCCCCTCTGGATGGTGGAAGGCATGGCCGAATATTTCTCCATCGGCAGCCACGATCCCCATACGGCGATGTGGATGCGCGATGCCGTACTGCATAATGATTTTCCCTCGTTCAAGGACCTTGACACCGACCCGAAATATTTCCCCTACCGCTGGGGGCAGGCTTTCTGGGCTTTCATAGGGAAGACATGGGGCGACGATCTCATCGTCCCGCTTTTCCAGCGCACGGCCATGGTGGGTTACGAACAGGCCATGAAAGATGTGCTGGGCCTCGACGCCGCCACCATCGCCGGGATGTGGAAAAGTGCATATACTCTTTATTACAAACAGTTCCTTCCCGACTCGGTGGAGAAACTCACGGGTATCGAGGTGGCTTTCCCCGGCAACGCAGGGGACGTGAACGTCTCCCCCTCGCTGAGTCCCGACGGGAAGTATCTGGTCTTTCTTTCGGAGAAAGATGTCATCTCGTTCGATCTTTTCTTGGCCGATGTTGCCAGAAGGAAGGTGGTCCGTCGTCTTTCGGCCACCGTCCAGCACCATGAGATCGACGCCATGAACAATCTCGAGTCGGCAGGCACCTGGTCGCCCGACAGCCGTTATTTCGCCTTCACCGTCTACGACAAGGGCAAGAACGCCCTGGTGATCATCGACGTGAAGAAGAACAAGCTCTCGAAGAAGATCTTCATCCCCGGCGTGCCGGCTTTTTACCAGCCGGCGTGGGCTCCCGACGGCAAGAGCATCGTCGTAGCGGGGCTGGTGGAGGGACAGCCCGATCTGTTCCGTTACTATCCCGAGACGGACGAGGTGATCCGCATCACCAACGACCGTTATTCATACCTCCATCCCTGCTGGTCGCACGACGGCCGTTATCTGGTGGTGGCCACCGACCGCACGGCCGTCCCCACCGACCGGCCTTATTTACACACCAACCTGGCCCTCATCGACGTGAAGACGGGGAAGATCACGGTGCTGCCCGTCTTTCCGGGGGCCGACAACCTTAACCCCCTTTTCTCGGTCAACGACAGCTCCGTCTTCTTCCTTTCCGACCGCGACGGCAAACGCAACCTGTACCGTTACGATCTGGCCGACGGGCGGGTCTTCCAGCTCACCGACTATGAGGTGGGTATCACGGGCATCACCCAGTATTCACCGGCCGTGAGCATCTCGCGTCACAACAACGAGCTGGTCTATTCCTACTATTCCGACAACAAGTATACGATTTACAAAGCGTCGGTGGATGATTTCGAGGCGCATGAGGTCTCTCCCGACTCACTCGACATGGC
>Ga0256914_1002729_pt1 | contig 14522 bp, 13 predicted proteins | sample HulkmetaG_FD_191571 | JGI IMG/M metagenome (GOLD analysis project Ga0256914, IMG submission 191571) | Hydrothermal chimney microbial communities from Main Endeavour vent field at the Juan de Fuca Ridge, Pacific Ocean - Hulk | ecosystem: Environmental > Aquatic > Marine > Hydrothermal vents ... | reverse complement strand
TTTCTCATCTCCATTTTTTAATTTTTTATAAAATTATAATTAAAATTTAAAAGAAAATTTTTTTGGTCCTATGATAAAAAATTAAAAAACATTGGGATTGCACCGGATTAAAAGATAAGCCTATTTAACAATTACTAAATTCATGCAAAAAATTTAATTATATGTTTATTACAAAATATTTATTGAACAAGTATAATTGTATTTTTTAAGTTGCTATGAATCAAATTCAAATAAAAAAGAGGTATGAATGTGTGCCCCCAAAGATCCGATTATGAAAAAAAATCTACAATTGATACTGTAATAAAAAAGTACGACCCTTTATTTCCTCAAGTAGACGATCCTGACATTAATGAACTATTTCGTATGATCAAAATCTATTTTGCTCGATATGATGGCCTTATTGATGAGTCTAATATAATGTTGGGGCCCAAAACTAGCAGTATCGTTGTATTTAATCCCATTGATGCGCCATTAGACGAAACATTATATGAGGGTTTGAAAACTCGCTTATCTGTAATTAAGAAATACAAAATAACTTCTCCAGACAGGATTTTAAGATTAATAAGAACGAGTTTCTATACTGAAAACAAATTAACAGTTCCGGAGCATAAATTCCTTCGTGTCATTGTAAAGAATCCTCGCATGAGTTTTGTTGAAGTCAGCGATAAACTAAAGATGAAGCGTAGTCTCGTTACGTATTATTACAAAAAGCTACACAAGAGTATTCTCTTAAGATACAGCGGCTACATTGATTTTACTCGTTTCAAGCTGAACAAATATTTAGTAATTGCCGAAGTTCCCGCTGACCTCGGAGCAATAAAGATCAGTAAAATGCTTTCGGCTCCATTTACAAAGTCCATGAATGCAGATACTGCTACATCTGGGCAGAGTCAATGGATTTGGGCTTCTTATTTGATTCCTTCATATCCGAAATATGAAAATGAATTCAAAAAGAGTATTTCCCGAATTCTTGATGAATATACAACAAATCATTTCATTACAGAAGTAATCAGTGGCGCTTACAGTGCGAATCTGGATCTATATGATACAGAGGGTTGGATCTTTCCTGATGGTTCGTGGCCCTATGGTCTGTTTAACATGGTTGAAGAGAACAAAGAAAACTTCGAATTGCCTAATCTTTTTGAACATAGTAACGATCCCGTCTATTTCGATAAGAAAGAATTCCTAATCGCAATGCTACTTAGTCATGACCTAAAAATCTCACGCGGAAAATTACTGGATGCATTGAAAACAAAAGACATTCGAATATCCGAACCGACTCTTAGTAGGCTAATATACAAGCTTCTTAACAATGAGATAATTTATCCGTATGTATCATTTTCGGGACTTGGTCTTGAAGAATTAGTTTTGGTTGATATTCGTGGAACTGATGAAGCCGAGCAGGACATTTTATTACGCGGACTTGCACAATTTCCAATGTTCTTTGGAGCTATCTATATTGACGGTCTTACAGCATTCATAAAGGTTCCATTTGGTAGTGTAGGTCGTTTTCTCTATTTGTTCGAAGGTTTGCGTGATGACCACATAATTACAATATTTCACAGACTATACAATCTGGGGTCCAAGTTGCCATATGATTTCGTTGATTTCTGGGATGAAGATCGTCAACGATGGACATTTCCAAAGGAATATTTCTCACTTAAGATGGAGTAATTCTCTCCCTTTTTTTTATGAACTTTCTATAGTTATTCATTATTAGTATATCCTGAGTATATGATTCCCATATGATACACACTTTTTTGTAGATTTTTTGTAATCATAATTATGTGTATTTTAGGGAGGTTAATTATGTCTATAAGAAAAGCGACTCTATACGACTTAGGCGATTTAATCAAGATATATGCTACAGCACCTGATATTGAGACCATACCTGATGAATTAGAAATTCGAAAGAAGAGAAAGGCGAAAGGATTTGAACGTGATGGCTGGCTATGTTTTGATGAAAATGGAAAAGTGGTTGGCGAAATAAACACCAGAATCGATATGTCGCCTAGATTTGGTAAGGTTGGTGTTATAACAAATATCGTTGTAGATTACGAATATCGTTCAAAAGGCATTGGTAAATCACTAATGGCTGCAGCAGAGGAACGATTTGTTGAGAAAGGCGCCTCCCGTATCTTCATAAATGCTCCCGTAAGTATATATAATTTCTTTATGAAATTGGGTTATTTCAGATATGACCAAGTCATTAAAGTTCGGAGTTCTCTTGAAAACCTCAAGAGTCTTCGACCACGGAATTTTGAAATGAATGAATTGGATCTTCGTAAGCGATTGCGACCCTCGACAAGATTATTGAATTTGGGAGTTCCCGGGCAAATTTCAGAAGGCATTACCAATATGATGTCCGGCATGAGTAAAGGAAAGTTTTTCGAATTTAGAAAAGCTGGCATGTTTATTGGTATAGGTGCTATTTGGAATGTAGATGAGAGCACTGTACAAATAGCTGTAGATGTAGACAAGCATGGCTTAAAATATCTTCCAGCAATAATTGTAAAGACGTCCAAGGCCGCAAAAGATTATGGCGTTTCAAATATTGAGTCATACGTGTCATCAAGGGCAATGCAATATTTTTACAATGCTGGTAAATGGACTGAAGAAAATACTGACATTTTAATTCTTACAAAAATAATAAAATAAAAGAGTTTGAAGAGTTTCACTCTTCTTTTGCTTCTTCTTCAGGTTTTTCGATAAATGATTCAAGTATTCCGATGGCTATTATTTGGAATATGAATACTAAGCCAATACTCCAGACACTTGCGAGATTTATGAACCAATATAGGTCTTCAAATGTATTGATACCCAAGGACCACATTAGTGCTGCAACGAAGATTGCATAGAATACTGAGGTCCATACAACAAATTTCATTGGCTGTCCGCTTCGGAATCTTCTGAACATCAAGAACAATCCAATTCCAATAAGTACTATGAATGAGACGATCTCTGGAATTGTCAGGCTTGAAAATGCGATTTCGTGAGTTAAGGTGTATTCAAGTCCTTCTGGAGTTGTGATGACAACTTTGATTGTGTGTTTTGCTTCAGAATATTGTGTGGTATCGATTGTGAACTGGAATAATCCCGAAGAAACTTCTGTGTTATTGTATGCAGGGATTATCTCGTCATCAATATACACGGTGACATTTACGCGTGGATAATCCGAATTTATTTGGACTTGGAATGTTACTTGTCCTGAAACGACCCAATATGTGGGTCCTACCCATGTAGCATTTGGTTCATGATGATTATCAAATGTAAGAATTACTGTTTGATTCCATTTATGCACTGTACTATCGTGTAGAAAGATCTGAATTGTGTGGCGTCCATCATCATATTTTGTGGAATCGAATGAGATTATTTGGGTTCCATTTCCAATATGAATACCATTTACTTGGGGATCGGTTACATTATCTACTAATAGCCATGCACGATTATTGTCTGTAATTGCATCAACTCTTAATGTAATGTTTACTATACCACTTACAATGTCATAGTTTTCATTTGAAGTGATTTTGAATCTGATATAGTCGAAAAAGTTTAGCATTGTAAAGTTACTATCTGTTAAGCCCTCCATAGTTCTTACGACAACTGAGACGTTGTGTTCGCCATTTGAGTATCTGCTTGCGTTGATTGCTGCATTGTATATTCCAGATGGTACGACTGTGACATTATATTCCGGAGTTATTTTTTGATCAACGTATACTGATAGATTTACTTGAGCATAATCTGAAGAAATATTTAATGTCAGGTTAAAAAGTCCAGTAACTCTGCTACCTTCTGCAGGACCTAATATTTCAACTTGTGGGGCTTCATGGTTGTTAAGGAACACTTCAACTACTACATGTGTGAGGTGTCCATATGAATCTATAAACCAATTATCAATTAATGCTTGTCCGTCTCTATAATCTGTAGTATTAATTAAGACGAAGACGGTTCCATTATTAATCGTCCTATTAATATAATCTGAAACGTAATGTCCTTGAACAGCCACAGTAAGGTTCAGAGGGCTATATGTAGAATGGACTTCGAATGTAATATTCAGTAAGCCCTTTATGTCTACTGAGTGATTGGTTGGAGATATTAATGTCACATTTATATGGGGGTCATATTCTAATGATAGAACTTTATTATTTACTTCAAAATTATTGTAGCTACCTGAATTTGTCATATATGGCACATTCATTTGAGTTGGTAGCAACGTGAATATAATTCCGGTAATGAGTATTATGCTGAGCAATCTGGTGAGAGTCTTCATGCCGTCCTCATCCTCAATTTTCTCAAGTTTTTATTGATTGTAGGGCATATTTTTACCCTAAAATTTCTTTTGTTTTTTTTGCTAATATTTGGCGCACTTGGGATATTTGAGATCATATCCAATTCTTCATTAAGATATTTCTTTCCTTAATGAAGTTTGAATACAGGTGCGTCTTTTTTCTTATTTGATTTTTCATATCGACTTATAGGTCGATTGAATTCTCAAGCATTTATTTATTTTCTTAAGTGTAATTTTTCATCGATTTATCTTATACACTACCGCCTAAATATCTCAATCCCTTTAAAAGGTTGCTGTGCTAAATCCCTTTTTATACTATTGGTAATTTTTGTACTTCCACATGATTTATGTCATTTACAGATTTGAGATCATATTCTATTGACTCATAATTTATATTGTCTCTTGGAGCAACCAGTACTTCATATTCACATTTATCTTTCATTTGGCAAAATCCTGTGGAAAACATCACTTTCAATTCGTATTTGCTCCATAGTTTCATTAATGAGTCCAGAAGCCTTGGTGTAACGCCTGCAGTCTCTATTTTTATTCTTAATGCCTCATTAGAATCTATAGGAATTATTCTTATCTCTTTGGACTTTTCCAAAAAAACGATTAAACTTGCCTTTCCACCGGGGAACGGATTATCAAAAATTGAAGTTTCTATCTTTAATATTCTATCGTATGGTTTTGTAGTTACTATTCCTTTAATCAACTTCGCACGCACCTGTATTGTTGTACATATTTACAATGTAAACTACTAATTAAATATTTTTCCAATAATTGCTTTACAATTGTATAATATATTTTTAAAAAATCAAAATTTGTATATTATTTGGCATTCTAAAAGTATTACCTATTCCAAAGCTTTATAAATCTCCTATTAGGAATTCATTATAGTTAACTGAAAAAAGGCTGATTTTGTATGAGCGATATAGATCTCACGGACCGGCTTAAAATATTAGTGGAAAAGACTATAAAACTATTAGAACTCAGGAAATATAGAGTATATTCCGAAGATACTGACAAAATTCCTGCAGAGATTTTAGCCGAGAGTACAGATCCTCGCAAGCCCGGTAAATATGTGATTTGGGTTTATCCCGAGACAAAGACAATTGGTGTTGCTGGTATTCGTGAATTAAAGAAAGCCATTGACGAAGAAGGCGCCGATAGAGGTATGATTGTTGGGATTCAACGCCTTACACCTGCCGCTGTAAGAGAATCTCGTGCATACAATATTGAGCTGGTCAGAGGCGGATTTGCATCATTTAGTCTTCTCAGTCATGAGCTTGTACCGAAGCATGAAATACTCACGCCTGAAGAAGTACGAGAACTTCTTCAAAAATACGGTATTACAAAGGATAAACTACCCAGAATTTTCGAAAGTGACCCTGCGGCGAAGATAATTGGTGCCAAGCCCGGTGATGTTTTGAAAATCACTAGAAAGAGCGATGTTTCAGGTATATCCATTTATTATCGCGTTGTTGTTTCAGAGTGAAGCATTTATTTTTTCATTTTTTATCTGGTCGCCCAATACCTCTTAAAATCACTTTCCATATACCTTATATTTTTATATTTGTATTATAATCATATACTGTTGAAAAGCAGCCCACATGGTTCGCGGATTGAAATGAGGAAAAAGCAATGCAGAATCTTTCAGATGCCCATATTCTAAGTGTCGTGATTATATTATTGATGATTACTGCTGTTCCAATTAATGTAAGTGCAAGTGGGCATGGTATGGATACTTCAAACATTAAATTGACATATCATTGTAGCGTTGAAAACCGCATTGTTAGTGATAATAAGGTTGAAAAATCAATTTTATATGGTCTGGTAGGAATCACCGTGTTAAATTTATCTGGTTCGCATGATGAAATCATAGAGATCAATGAAGTATATTTAAATGAAAATACAACTTCACTCATAAAAAACAGCACACGATATATTAACGCACATGAATCCCATTTAAAGCTAAATATGTCTATTGTTGATTCTGATATGAATGGATATGCAGATCATATCTTCGTTATGCTTGAAAATACTTCGTGGTGGAATGGCGAAGGTATATGGTATCTAGATAAAAATTGGGATGTTGATAGTTCCGATTGGATAAATATTACTTCAAAATTTGCTCAACAACCATTGATTAAGTCTATTAGGACTGAAATAAATGAGGGCCTTTATCATTTTGAAATATCTGTTTTCAGTGAATTTGATTTTAATAATGATACAATAAAAGAGCGTGGAATAACAACAATTAGAGAAACTGCACATTATGCTTATTCGGGTTGGTTAAATTATTACATTCACAAAGAAACTACCGAAATCTGTGATGGGATAAACACATGGTATGCTGAACGAACAATTCTCATACAGCTTGACGGCACATTATCTCCACCAGAGATCATGGCACTTCAACAAAATAGCATATATTTACTTGGTGCTCTAATAATATTTATTATAATATTGGTGAAAAGAAAGAAATAGAAAATAAACATATATATTATTGTTCAAAAAAATTAAAATTCATCGGGATGATTATTAAATGTGGTTATTGGGAATACTGGTAGTTGAAACAATATTCATATTGCTATACATCAGAGCCAGTTATTTCCATTTAAAATCTTATGGCGATTTTGACCGTATTAATATATTTTTGCGAGATCTGCTCGTGTTATTGTTTGTATTCATTTATTATTTATATTGCATATTTTATACATTTGGGGTTGATGTTACAATCTCCAATATTATTATTGATATTGTTTCTACACTCGCAATTTTTATATTTCTGTATTCTGAAGGATACTTCTTTGAATTTCAAAAATTAGAATATTGGCTAACTATTTATTTTGGTTTTGGATTTACCATATCTTTATACTTGTTACGGCTTGTATTTTTTGATAATACTTTTTATTTACCTAATTTTGATATGATATCCCATGTTCAAGTCTATGGTTCTATCATAATATTATTTATTGTTTCTCTTAATCATATTTATGCGGCATACAAATTCAAAAAGAAACGATACAAGGATTTTATTTCTTTATTTATTATTAATTTAGGCATATTATTCACTCCTACTTCTAGGCACATTCAATTTATGAATTCAGATGTTGAAATGATAAAAAGCATTATTTTATTCGCTCTAATTATTGTATTTTTGCCAAGAATGCTAAATCTTGAATTCATGACGCATCTTAATCTATACATGATTTCAATTTCGAGTAAAAATGGAGATTTCTTTTATATACTTAATTTTCTAAAATCAAAGATTTCTAATAAAGAACTTGTACCATTTGTTGCTTCATCTTTCAATGCATTGGAGAATTTTTCATCAAAACAGCCCATTAAAATGATTCATATGGCGAATTATACAATTTTTTCTAATAATGACGAAATTGTAAACATATTCATAATTATTGATCGTCCCACTAAAATTATACATACGATTTTTAAGCGATTAAATTCTCCAAAATTAGCAGCTATTGTCGATAAAGAAATATTTCACGATGATTATGAAATGCAAAAATCTGTCATTCGTTCATTAATTCAAAAAGCATTCTATCCATATACAAAAATTAATACTAAAAATGATTTTATATATCGAATAGAATAGTAATTTTTATAATATGATTAAAAACATAATATACTTGGTGTATTTATGAGCGACTTTGTTTATGGGATTACAATATTATTCATCGGTATTGCATCAATACTAATTATAACAATACATAAAGAATCAAAATTAAATATATGGCCTGATGGTCGCTTTATAATAAACACTAGTATTACTTTTGGCTCTATTGCATCGATCTTAATTGGTATTTTTGAAATCTATGAATCTATTCCCGTATTACTGTTTGCAATATTTTTCTCTGGCTTATCAATTTCATTTATATTTGGTGGATTTATTAACTTAAATCGAGAAAAGGTATTCCGTCAGTTAATTGGATTTATTGGTATTACTTCTGGATTTATGAACGCGTTATTATTATTTACACCACTCAAGGTATTATATGATAATTTAAAAATTGGTATATTTCCCGGTCATGCGTTTCTATCACTTATATTTTATACTCTTTTTCTAGTAGGTATAATAAAAATTTTTTATATAATTGATTTATACTCTTATTCATATAAACAATATTTTCGTGTTTATTTGTTATTTTCATTATATGCGTTATGTATTTTCATATTGCCATCAATAATATTTTTTAATTTGTTTTATTCCCCAAGCTTAATTTGGATTACTGCGTCTGAATTTAGTTTTTCACTTGGTTGGCTATTCTTAAGTTTGCTTACTCTTGATGAAAATATATTACAAGTATTTCTTCCCTTTGTGGATTTATATTTTGTACAAGCTAACATTGCGGGCGGAATTAATCTTTTTACAATTTCATATAAAAAAACAGACCTCGATTTTGATTTTGTTTCTGCTTTAGTATCTTCATTAAACAATGCATTGGAAATGATTATTCCTGAGACTGAGTATTTTGTTTATACGATCTCACTTCACGATAAGATATTATTGGTGATACATAATCCAAAATCTCCATTGTATTATGTAGCAGCTGCAAAATCCTATCCTGTTAATTTAAAAATTGCAGCTCACAATCTTCTTCTCAAGGAAAGTATGATTCTAGATGAATTGTCGCAAAGCGATATATTTTCTATGTCACCGGAGCTTACAACCAAGATACTTGAAATTCTTCTTGACAGCTTTGGTAAGCGTTTGGGCTTTAAAATTGTTGAGAGTGTGGCTAATTTCTAAAATGCACAAAGTTAAAAACAAAATTTGTATATTTCAAAAATAACTAATTTCAGAGGTGTGTCGCTTTGAACATTGAAAATCTTGCATTTATATTAAAGATATTAACAATTTCATTTTTAATTCTTGGAGTCGCATTATTTCTGCTGGATATGTTTTATCTTGGTTCTATGTTGATGCTAAATGCGTTATGGATTCCAATTGTGTGGTTAAGTCGTTTAGCTCCTACTAGTGATCCATATACAGATTTAGAAATTATACCTAGAAATGAAAAATCCATTGAACCCCCTGCATTTTTAAAGAAAATGTTTGGTGAAGAATAGTTTTTATTCTATTTTTTATTTATTATCTTGAGGAAGATAGAATGCCGATCCGGAGTGTTTTTGATAGATTTGAAGAAATTAAGCCATCTATGTCGGAAAAGATCGAGCGTAATTCCGTTTCTATATCTGTTATTAGTTCTCTTGATGAAAGTGGGATTACCATAAATAATGCAACCGTCATGGGCGGGCAGGATTTAATTAAAGATGAAGATGTTAGATTAGAGGCTGAGGCTGGGTTTGTGCAGTTAAATATTGTTGATCTATTTGAACTGAGAAAACATGTATTACATTCAATCAAGTACACGCCAGAGCAGATCCATGGTACAACGGATCTTGTCTCAAACATATATCAAGTTAAAGCGAGAAAAGAAAGTACGTATTATCTTGGTTTATTAGTTACGCCGTATCATGATATTAATCTCACTAAATATGAGGAATTTATCGATTTCGCATGTTCGGCATATTATGGTACTCTCCATAGGTCTATTACTCAGATGCAACAAGGCCAATTAACTGAAAAAGAAGTTTACGAGCAACTAGATGAAACTTCTTCATCTATTATGTCCCTATTAGCACATTTACTCTTTAAGCGACGGGAACTAGCAGGTGGTCCGGAATCCGTAGGCGTGCCAACTTATTTCTTTGGTTTGTTAATTTTTGACTATGAGATTATTCCTGCTAAGCGAATTTGTATGAATGATTCATGTAAGTCTGTGTATGATATTGATGAAGTAAATTCCGACACATGTCCTCGATGTGGCTCAGAATTGAGTTATCTTCCTCCCGATGTTGAATTTCAGCGTGTTTCACTTGTATTTCCGAAAGAATCTATACACTATTTAACTACTAACTATGAAGTGCCTCGAGATATTGTCTCACTTTTTGAATTATCTCGTATTCCCTCTAGCGTTATGTTATCCATTAATCTAATGAATCAGGAGATTTTTTCGCATTATATCTACTTACCTAGCAGAGCCGTATTGCTTCACAGAAATGGAAAAGACATATTGACTATCGATGCATTATCCAAGCGAGTTGAAAATAAAATCCGCGTTGTTGTAGCATTAACTGATAGTGTTCCCAAAACTGAGAATCTCATTGGTTTTATGCCCATGCGAACGTTCTTGAGAGATCTTCGTGAGGGATTTGGCAAAGGCATAGATATTGATGAGATACTCTCAAAATCAATCGTGTCGGACTGGATTAAAACACCGTTCTTTAAACCGGGCGATGCAACACTTGATGATTTTGGCTCGCTTTTTGAAGTTTTAGGAATTGAAATTCCCAAGCGTGAAGATAGTCTGGATACATCACATGAAGAAGAATCATCCGAAGTCGATGCAGAGGCTGAAGATAGCGACAGAGTCGCTGCAGACAATGAACACGTAGAGGTGGACTAAAAATGGATACATTCAGCAATATTGTTAGCGAGTTCAAGACAAAATTTGAGAGCCCCTTAAATCAAATGGAAAAAATGAAAGAATCGCAAAAGATACTTATATCGCGAGATATAAAGAGGCATTCTGCAGCGATTGCTACTTTGAAATTGAATGAAGACGAGGTTTTTGATGCTTTTACTGCCTATAGATATTTTACTTTAAATCATCTTGTGCCTGAAAATTACAATCCGATCCATCTGACAAAAGACTTAGAAAACTTGCGGAAGTTAATTGTGGCTGGTGGGGGAAAAGCCGTTAGCACTTTACAAGCTGCCGCTTATTTATCACAACAGATCGTTGCGGCAGTTTCTGCAGCATTTGATGCATTTACAATCCTGTTGGATGAAAAGACTTCTGGGACGCAAGACCATATTGTTCGTGCAATAATGATTCGTAAGAAGTTAATGCCGGCGTTGCAGAAGATTTCTGAATTTATAATTAAGGATAGTTTAATTGATATTCGCTGGGGTGCAACGCTTCTTAAGATGGGCTATGCAACCTTGTTTAGAATTAAAAACACTTCATATTCGTTCTCAAATATCAGTTATGAATTTGATAAATTTAAGAAGATCTATCCGCTCGACAAAGGTTCAGAGTACTATTGGGATATTATATATCATTTTGTACTTAAGGATGTTTATGAAAAGCTAAAGATTCTTGGTAAGGATATAATCGATGAGCGTGTTCAAAAGTTGGAATCCGGGCGTCAAGCATCCCGCGGATTAGTACGTTCATATCGCCGACCATCAAGCTCGCAAGGAGTCGATATGCCTACTGAATCTATACTCTATGATATTTTTAAGCGGCAGGGCACATTGGACTCTGCAACTCTAAGCAAAATTGAAACCGCTTTGGACAGAACATTTCGACAAATTGCGAATAAGAAATATGGCATGCAAGACCTTAGCGATGAATCTAAGCTAATCGAAATTGGTCTCGATATTTATACCAAGATGATCTGGAGCTTTCCAATACTTGCATATTCTGTGATAAATCCTGTAGAATACGGGAAATTGTTGGATAATCCTGAATCCTATGTTCGTGCAAATAAGGGTGCGATAATTCAAGCAACTCGCAAGAAGCTCAACAATCTTCTCGTCGGAAGGGTCAACACACGTTCTATGGCTCGTCTAATTGCAAAATTCATTCAGAAAGCATATGGTGCAAAAAGATATTGAGCTTCTGAATTTTTATTACTTAATTCAATTATGCGAGATCATTTCGTTTCCGATATTTGTTGTTGTAGTATCTAATTTTTTTATACTATTTTTGAGTTTTAATTTTCAAATATAATTATGATTTGTTTGTCAATTAATTAAAATATACACTTTAGCCTTAATATTTTTAAGTAAATACTTTCTTGAAATCTTAGAAAGTAAAGAGAGTGATTCTCATGGTACGCATAATTGTTCCTGTGAAATATTCCGTTGATATTGATGAGCTTACATTTGCAAGTGATGGAACTCCAAAAATCAAAGAAGCGCCAAAGAAGATAAATCCCGTTGATAAAAGTGCAATGGAAGCCGCTCTAAGAATTAAAGAAAAGCATGGCGGTGAAGTTCTTGCATTAACTGTCGGTCCTGAAGAGGCACATAAAGCACTTCGAGAAGCTCTTGCAATGGGTGCAGACGACGCATATCATGTTATTTTGCCAGAAGAGAAGAAGAAAGATACATATCTGACCGCTAAAATCTTAGCTGAAGCAATTAAGAAAATTGGTGATTTTGACCTTGTTATCACTGGAAAAATTACTGTTGATGGCTGGACCGGTGTTGTGAGTATCCGCCTGGCTGAAGAATTAGGTCTTCCAAATCTCGGATTCACTGCTAAATTAGAAGTTGAGGACAAAAAGGTAAAAATTAGACGTGACATGGGCGGATATATTGAGGAAGTCGAAGCCGAATTTCCCGTAGTACTAAATGTAGTCCAACCAATTTATGAGCCCCGTCTTGTAAATGTTATGAAACTAATGAAAGCTATGAAGCGGCCCATTCATAAATGGACTGTTGAAGAATTAGGTTTCACTGATTCTGATATTGAAGATGCTAAGACCTTAGAATTGCTTGATCTCCGTTATCCCCAGATTGAGCGTAAGAAGATCAAGATTGAAGAAGAAGATCCAAAAGCAGCTGCACAGAAACTTGTTGAATTACTCATGAAAGATGGAGTACTTTCGAAGTAGGTGGTGAAGAATAATGAGTGATTATAATGGTGTATTGGTTTATTCAGATGTTCCCAAAATTCGACTACAAATGATTACTGCTGGAAAGAAGATCACGTCAAAGCTTGGTGGCGATGTTTCTGTTTTATTGTTTGGTAGTTCCGTATCTGAAGACGAGATCAATGAAGTTGCCAAACACGGTGCGGATAAAATAATTGTAATTGAGAATGAGAATCTCAAGCAATTTGACCCAATAAGCTATACTGATGCATATCAAGCTGCTGTAGAAAAGATCAAGCCCAAATATGTCTTATTCGGCGGCACTCGACCTGCAGTTGAAAGTGCTCCACGACTTGCAACTCGCTACAAGACCGGTGTTGTGTTTGGTTGTGGTGCTCTTGTAATTGATGAGGAAAATAATACAGTCATCTGTGGTCGCGTAGCAATGGGTGGCAAAGCGATATCAAAAGAACGAATAATCAAATATCCCGGTGTATTGATTGTTCCTGGTGGTGTTCACAACATTCCCGAAGAAACTGAAGCAAAGGCGGAAATAATTAAAATTACAGATGCGAAGATTTCCGAGCCCAAGATAAAGCAAGTCAATAAAATTGCAAAAGAAAAGAAAGGAATTCCACTCAATGAAGCCGAAAAGATCGTTGGAGTCGGCCGTGGCTTTAAGAAGCAGGAAGATCTTGAAATGGCAAATGAGCTTGCCAAAGTTCTCGGTAATGCTGTTGTAGGCGCAACACGACCGCTTGCCGCTGATTACGGCTGGTTCAAAGAATGGATCGGAATTTCCGGAATTGTTGTTCGACCTAAGTTGTATTTTGCAATTGGGATCTCTGGAGCCGCCCAACATGTCATGGGCGTAAAGGACGCAAATACGATTATTGCAATAAACAAGAATCCCGATGCGGACATATTCGAGTTTTCTGATTATAATGTTGTCGGCGACTTGTATCAGATTCTTCCTGAAGTCGTTAATGAGTTAAGGAATAAGTTGAGTTAAAGCTCAATCAATCTTTTTATTTTTTATTTGGTTCTAATTCCAAACTAAGATTTTATATACTACAATAGTTGAGAAGAACATGAAGTATATGTCTTAGGAAAAATCTTAATATCAAGTTACCTTTGGCATGAATAGCCTCAGTCTAGGGGTTTGAAATTATGGAAAGAAGCATTTTCGGTTATGTTGGTAAACTCTTACGTGTAAATTTAACAACTGGTGAACTTAAATCTGAACCACTTGACATTTCAATTGCGGAGCAGTATCTTGGTGGTCGAGGATATGCTGCAAAGCTCTTATATGATAATTTACCGCCTCGGATAGATCCCTTATCTCCTGAAAATATCCTGATTTATATGACCGGTCCTCTTACTGGTACTGCCGCACCAACCTCTGCACGTTTCACAATATCTACAAAGAGCCCACTAACAGGTCTAATAAACGACTCCAGTATTGGCGGTTTTATGGGTCCTGCAATCAAGCGTGCTGGTTTTGATGGTTTCATTTTCGAAGGTAAAAGCAATAAACCAGTTT
>Ga0256914_1002728_pt1 | contig 14524 bp, 16 predicted proteins | sample HulkmetaG_FD_191571 | JGI IMG/M metagenome (GOLD analysis project Ga0256914, IMG submission 191571) | Hydrothermal chimney microbial communities from Main Endeavour vent field at the Juan de Fuca Ridge, Pacific Ocean - Hulk | ecosystem: Environmental > Aquatic > Marine > Hydrothermal vents ... | reverse complement strand
GCATGCACATGGGGCCGGCTATTCGGCCCCATGAGTTATTTACATGGTTGGCTGCGACTACTGCTTGAAGGGATTTACTGTGAGTACTGGGCATTTGGCCTTTTTAACCACCTCGGCTGCCACGCTACCGAACATGATTTTCTCAAGGCCTTTCCTCCCGTGGGTGCCCATGATGATCAGGTCTATGTCATTGTCATCTGCGTACTTGATAATCTCTTCACCGGCTGTACCCACTATGACTGCGGTCTCTGCATCTTCAAGCCCGTTCTCTTCCACGAACCTGTTCATAGCCTTTTCAGCACCATTGATGAGTTCCTGTTCAAAGGAAGAATACCAGGCCGCTCCCATTTCAAAACCCGCGAACTCCTCAGCACCTCTCACCACGTGAATTAATGAGATCTTTGCCCCAAGCTTGTCTGCCATAAGCTTTACATACGGTAGAACCTTGTCTGAACTCACTGTAAAATCTACCGGAAACAGAATCTTTTTGATTTCGGCCATAGTTCTTCTCCTTTCATTATTGAAAAATTAAAACTCTGATGCTAACTGATAGGAACAGTTCAGCACTCCCCTCTTCCCTACCGTGAAAGTTCAGCACGGCTGTCCATCGTAGAGTGTTACCCGTTCGAACCAGGCAACGTAAAGGTTTGGTTACCTCCATATACTATCTAATTGCGTTTGGTTCCAGCAGTAAATCGTTTTTCATGGCCTTTATTGGTGATAAAATGCTGCTGACGCCTCTGAGGTCATGGATGCGCCTCTTGGCCATGCCTCTAACATCAATATCATTACAATCTGCGGTCATGTCAAGACAGGTGCAGGTTGTGACTACCCTGTTTGTCACTGTTTCAGGCCCATGTCATGCCTTGTGAGCATGGCCGGCGGGTGGTCCATGGTGTTGCAAAATTCATGGCAGGTGTTAATAAACTATTTTTTTATGAATCCTTTGAAGGCCGGGTGCAGAAATCCTATGAAACTTCTATTACACATATGTTGCGGGCCATGTTCTTTTTATCCGCTGGAAGTGTTGTCTCAGGCAGGTATAAGCCCTGTGGGATATTTCTTTAATCCCAATATCCATCCGTTCAGGGAGTATGAACGCCGGGTGCAGGCCCTGCAGACAGTGGCAGACATGTATGAGATGCCAGTGGTGTGGGATCCACGGGGTTATGACCTGAATGGCTGGCTTTCTGCCATAGGCCACAATATGGACATGAAGAGCAGATGCCCTGAGTGTTACAGGCTCAGGATGCTGGCAACCGTGCTCAGGGCCAGGGACATGGGCTTTGATGCCTTTACCACCACGCTTCTGTACAGCAGGTACCAGCGGCATGAGGCCATTATAGATATCTGCAACCGTCTATCCAGGGAGTACGGCATCGAGTTCTGGTACCATGACTTTCGTGAGGGCTGGCAGCAGGGCATTGACATGGCCGTGAAGTCCGGAATATACAGACAGCCTTACTGTGGATGCATATTCAGTGAACGGGAGAGGTACGGGAAGAGAGAGAAGAGACTGTCTGCATCACTGGAACAGGAGAACTGCAAATACGGGGAACAGGTGTCATGAGTCCATTTAATGAGCTTGGTAAGTTTCTTCTCATTGCAGGTATATTTATGGCAGTGGCAGGGCTCGCCCTGATCTTTCTGCCCAAGTTGCCATTTTTGGGCAGGCTGCCAGGTGACATTGTGATCAAGAAGGGCAATTTCACGTTTTATTTCCCGCTGGCAACGTCAATTATCTTGAGTATCGTACTCACCATCATCCTGTCCATATTTCGTAAATGACCAGGAGAGAGTGGCTCGGCAGAGCAGTAAAGATGCTGATGGGGGCTGTACTGGCCTGGCCGGTCATGCGTTTTGTCCTTGCCAGGAGGTACCGGCCTCCAAGGAAGGTGAGGATAAGGGACGAGGTGCCACAGGGAGGTTTTCTCATAGAGCCTGAGTTCGTGCTGTTTCAGCAGGCGTCAGGTCCTCTTGCTGTGTCACGCACCTGTACACATCTTGGCTGCAAGGTGACCTACGACGAGTCCATGCGGCAGTTTATCTGTCCCTGCCACCAGAGCAGGTTCCACTGGAACGGCAGGTATATTTCAGGGCCTGCGAAAAAGGATCTGCCCAAATATCCGGTAGAGGTTATTGATGGTGGCAAGGGCTACATTGTCTTCATATGATATATGATTATGAAATGGCGGCCTACCTGAGATAATGCGAATAGAAAAGACAGGTGAAATCTCCACTGCGCTGTTGCTGGTCTCTGCGTTTTCAGGTTTTGTGCTTGCCTATCAGTACGAGGTGGCTGCTCCTTTCATCTCCACCACAGCCATTGAGGCCGTTCTCCCCTTTGGGTCATTCTGGCGTTCCGTGCATTTCTGGTCCAGCCAGGCCTTTTTCCTTGCCCTTGCAGTTCATGTATGGCAGTGCACGGATTCCATCACTCATTTTTGCAGGAGTCTAAGGGGCCGCATACATTGGGTAGTGGTCGGACTTACACTCCCCATGGCCCTGTATGCGCTCTTTTCCGGCTATGTTCTGCGTTTTGATGGTACAGGTCAGGATGCAGGCAGGATCGCAGAACACCTGCTCCTTGATGTCCCCCTTTTAGGTACGGCGCTTGATCGTCTCGTAATGGCCACAGCGGACGAGGGCCTCAACAGGGTGTATGCAGTGCATATCCTGTTCACTGTTCTGTGCTGGGGCATAGGAACGTGGTATCACACCAGGCGTGTTACAATGGGCAGGAGGATATTTTTTTTTACACTCTCAACCTCCCTGCTCTCAGGCGCCCTGTTGTATGCCCCCATTGACCTTCCGGACCAGAATCTTCATCTCATAAAGGGGCCCTGGTTCTTTCTCGGTATCCAGGAGCTGCTGCGCTATCTTCCGCCTGTTATGGCAGGTATTGCCTTTCCCATGATCCCTATCGCTGTACTCCTCATCCTGCCGTGGCTGAAAAACAGGAAGAATGCATATACGCTACTGTCAGTGTGGTTCCTGGTATATGCCACAGCCACACTGGTCGCTTCCCTGAGGTAGTTGTCCATTCTGTAATGGCCCGTTTGTCACAGCAGGATCACTCTGTGCTTGGCAATTTCAGGATTTGCGATATATTGCTTTTCTGTGGAATCTGTTTTTGCAGTATTAACCTGAACACAACAAGCACCATAAACAATTATCGGGGAGTGGGTTGCAAGTGGTGGTTTGCGGGCCTGTTCTCCTGTGCTGAAGAGAGGTTCATCGTCATGATAATCATCCTGAAACCAGATATTGATCCAAATGGACCTGAGATGTCAGCTCTTCTGGACTATCTGAGCCAGTTCCCTGATGTTAAGACCAGGGTCTCAGGCGTCCGTGGTACCAGCCGTGTGGTGAACGAGCTGTATCTGATCGGTCCTACTCACCATGTGCCGCAGGACACCATTGAGCGTATGCCTGGCGTGGAGAAGGTGGTGCGGGTCTCCAGCAAGTACAGGCAGATAGGGCGCCACGGTGGCCAGATGGACGAGATCGGGTTTACCTACAAGGGCATAGAGTTCAATCAGGAGAGTCTGAACGTATTCATGGGCCCATGCGCGGTTGATACGCCTGAGCACGTGGAGATCATGTTCAGGAACATGCAGCGGGTCGGGGTCAAGACGGCCAGGATGGGTGCCTACAAGCCCCGCACCAGTCCTTACGACTTTCAGGGCCACGGCAAGACCTGCCTGCCATGGGTGTTTGAGCTTGCGGGCAAGTATGGCATAAAGGTCATTGCAATGGAGGTACTCAGGGCTGTGCACATCGAAGAGATAAGAGATGCCCTGGAAGATGCCGGCAATCCCACTGGTGTCATGCTTCAGGTGGGCACCCGTAACGCACAGAACTTTGAGCTGCTAAAGGCGGTTGGTTCCCAGCAGGAGTTTCCCGTGCTTTACAAGAGGGGAATGGGGCTCACCATAGAGGAATCCCTGAACGCGTGCGAGTATATTGCCAGTGAGGGTAACCGCAACATTGTCATCTGCCTTCGCGGAATCAAGTCAAGGCTTGGCGATCCGCACAGGAACCTGGTTGACTTCATGCACGTGCCTGTGCTGAAGCGTCTGACCAGGCTTCCGGTATGTGTGGATCCCACCCACTCGGTTGGCTCCAAGGACCGTGCACCTGACGGGCTCCTTGACATATTCCATGCCACTGCCCAGGGCATCATAGCAGGGGCAAACATGGTACTGGTGGAGTTTCATCCCAGACCCGAGCTTGCCCTGTGTGACGGCCCTCAGGCCCTTACCATGCAGGAGCTTGATCACTACATGGCGGACGTGGAGATATCCAGAAAGGCCTATCTTGAACGCAAGGCACTTGCTGCGAGAGCAGTGCTCAAGGACTGGACAGGCGGGGCTCAGGGTTGATCATGAATATACATTATGTGCAGCACGTGGCGTTTGAAGGGCCGGCATCCATCCTTGAGTGGGCTGCGGAGCGGGGTCATGTCATGGAGGGGACGATGCTGTTCGATGGACAGCCTCTGCCTGATGTCAACTCCTTTGACATGCTGGTTGTCATGGGCGGGCCAATGGGTGTATTCGATGATCAGGAGTATCCCTGGCTTGAGGCCGAGAAGGATTTTCTCAGGCAGGTTGTACAGTCAGGAAAGCCGGTACTTGGCATTTGTCTTGGCGCGCAGCTCCTTGCCCATGTGCTTGGCGCGCACGTGCAGAAGAACATAGTGAAGGAGATCGGCTGGTATCCTGTATCCCTTACGCCTCCTGGATGGGAATCGCCGGCATTCAAGGGTATTCCTGCAACCTTTGAGGCGTTTCACTGGCATGGCGACATGTTCAGGATACCGGAAGGAGGCATCCACATAGCCAGTTCCGAGGCGTGTCCAAACCAGGCCTTTACGTGGAATCAAAGGGTGGTTGGCCTCCAGTTCCACCTTGAGACCACCAGGCAGTCCCTTGAAAGCCTTGTCACCAACTGCGCAGACGAGCTGCGCGTGGAGAGCGAGTACGTACAGCGGCCAGAGGTAATTCTTGAAGAGGACAGGGACCTTGCTGCCCTGAAGGCCAACATGTTCAGATTGCTTGACAATATGGCTGTCATGGCCGGTCCCTCTGCAACCGCCTGATCCCACTGCTGGAGAAAGATCAATGAACCGATTCGGATATTTTCATATACAGAGACGCTCTCTGTATGCACAGGCCAGGCAGGGCTGTTTTCTGCTGCTGTTGTGTGTTTTGGGCCTTGGACTTGGTGCCTGTGCACCCACCATGCCTTCTGGTCAGAAAGGCATTTCCGGCAAGCCTCAGCCTGTAGAGAAAGAGGTGCCTGCGGCTACCCTTGATATTTCATCCCTGCCTGCCACATACAGGGGAAAGCTTCCGTGCGCAGACTGTCAGGGCATTGGGTATCATCTCAATCTGAAACCGGATCACGCCTTTACCTTGAGGCGCACCTACATGGGTATAGGTAAGGGCCATGCAGACAGGGACATCGTTGATTCAGGCCGTTGGGACATATCACCAGATGCCACTGTGCTGACACTGTATCTGAATGGCAGCGTGTTCAGAAAGTTCAGGGCAGTTACAGGCGGCTGTCTCCATATGCTGGACAATACAGGCGGTGAGATAAGGTCTGATCTGAACTACACCATATGCAGGGCCGCTGAGTTTGAACCCATTGAGGCAGCCACTGTTATGCGGGGCCTCTACTCCTACATGGCTGACCTTGGCATGTTCATGGATTGCAGTACAGGTGAGAGATATCCTGTTGCCATGGAAAAGGCCAGCGCAGAGCTTGAGCGCGCCTACCTCAATGCGGAGCACGGGGTTGCCGAACCCCTGATCGTAAGATTCGAGGGTTATGTTACCACCAGACCTGCCGTGGAGGGGAGCAAGATGGACAAGGTGGTGGTGGTGAAGCGTTTTCTTGGGATATCAGAGGCAAAGTCGTGCAGGGAGTCTGACAGGCCGACTGTGGCGCAGAGAGACTCCAAGGTCTCTGTGCCTGCTGGCAAGGTGGAGAACATCAGGTGGGAACTCATTGAGATCGCAGGAGAGCCGGTAGTGCCTGCGTCTGGGCTTCCGGTCCCTGGCTTCAGACTCAATCCCCAAGGCAACAGTCTTCGTGGCTTTGGTGGCTGTAACCGCATAATGGGCAGCTACACAATAAGAGGTGATCAGCTTCGTTTTGGCCATATTGTCACCACGAGAAAATTCTGCCAGCAGACCCAGGGGCTTGAGGACCGGTTCGTGCAGGCCCTTGGCCAGGTAAAGAGTTTCAGGGTGAATGGCAACATCCTGGAACTTTATGGGGATTACGGGTTGCTTGCAAGGCTGAAGGCTGCTGACAGTAATAACAATGGTCTGTAATCATACTACACGACACCTATACGGCGGATGATGCTTTTTATCATGTTTTTAAAGCTCATCAGTTGCAATGACCTGGTGATGATATATTGCCTGCGGTCAAAACCATGAGAAAAAGCACCATCCGCCTTTGCCAATTGCTCCTGCATTTCAGGTGTAGTGTAGTATGGCTCTGTAATTAATACTGAGGAATGGCAATGGCTTTTTTGATTTCTGACCTGGAACAGAAGGTAAGGGAACTGCTGTTCCAGGGCTTAGACAAACAGCAGGTCTATGAGAGACTGGTCACCTATGATAACAGGGATGAGCTTCGATTCCTGCTTGACAACCTCCCTGCGCCTGAACCAAGGAGAAAGTACCTGTATCTCAATATCATGCTCATCTCCATGCTGGGCATAATCACTGCACGGAAGCTCTACTCTTTGTGGGGGCTGGATACATTCAATATCTTTACCCTGTTCATACTGGTGGTGCCAACCATAAACATCTATCTCATGCGTGAGATAATGCTCTTTCACCGTACCGGATTTCAGTTCACTGCCATCCTCTCAGCCATATCTCTGCTTAATGCCGAGAACAGGGGGCTGCCTGAGATTGTTTTCATCCCGATAATGGTGGGAATAGCCGCATTTCTTTACTTCAAGCTCTATCCCGCTGACAGCATGATCAAGGAATAGTCGTTGTCTGTGCGGGTATAAACGGGTTGCCTGGAGTCTTAATGAGTTATCTTGAAAAAGAGGTCAACCGCCTTGTAGGCAAGGCCATTCACAACTACCACCTCTTGGACCATGGCGACCGGATAATGGTTGCGGTGTCCGGCGGGGCTGACAGTATGCTCTGCCTGTGGTTCTTGCGGCACTGGCTCAGGAAGGCCCCCATCTCGTATGAGATAATCCCGGTGCATCTCGACATGGGGTATGAGAACAGGCAGTGGCAAAGGCTTGCCGCGTATTTCAGGCGCCTTGGCTTTACATTTCATATCGAGGAGACACGTTACGGCCTGGTGGCGCATGGACCTGAGAATAGAGGTAAAAGTCCCTGTTTCATCTGTTCCATGAACAGGCGTAAGAGGCTCTTTGAGCTGGCAGACGCGTTTGGGTGCAACAAGATCGCCATGGGACACAATGCAGACGACCTGATCGAGACATTTTTCATGAATGTCTTTTATGTGGGAGAGATGAGCACCATGATCCCCTCTCAGGAGATGTTTCAGGGACTGATAACCATCATCAGGCCTCTGGCCCTGGTGGAAAAACCAAAGATCAGGAAGATGGTCCGGCGTCTGCGCCTGCCTGTGATAGAAAACGCCTGTCCTTCGGAAAAGCATAGCAGACGCAGTGATATCCGGGATATGCTTGAGGGACTATATGCCTCCAACAGAAAGATTCGTGGCAATATCAAGCGTGCCCTTGGGAATGTGAGGCAGGATTACCTCCTGTGAGCAGGCAGTGGTCTGCCTGTTTGCCTTGCCCCTTTCACTTGTCCCATGGACAGGTTCCCATAGCAGCCATGGATTCAGCCAAGGTGAACCTGCAATTGAATGGCACGTGTCCCAAAAAGCGCCATTTCGGTTTCATAGGATAATAACAGAGAGACATGAATGAGTTCAGATGCCGCGGGAGGGTGTGGATTGAGAAGGGTGGTGAGACATTTTTGGGATGTGGTCGTGTAACCCTGCTCAAGCGTATAAGAGAGCATGGCTCTATTTCAAAGGCTGCGCGTTCCATGGGAATGGGATATCGACATGCATGGCGGCTCGTTGATTCCATGAATCGAAACGCTCCGTCCCCCCTTGTCATTACCCAAAAGGGTGGGAAAGGGGGAGGAGGGGCTACCCTTACCGAGGAAGGGGAGGCTGTTGTTGATCTCTTTGATGGTTTCCTGAAGCGCTTTGGTGAACTCATGGATGCGGAGTCACGGTTGTTCTGCCGCAAATTCAAGGAGATATCCGTAGATTGAAAAGAGAGGGGGCTGCTGTATCTGGTATGCCGCAGCCCAAATGGGGTTGTGTTGTTTTGGTCTCGTTACCTTGCGTGTAGTTGCCCTGTTTTTCAGAGGGCACCAGGTGAAAGATTGCAGGTGTTGCAACAATAGTGGCCTATGTGAAAATTGTCGTTCCATGGGTTGAAACCATTGAGGACAGTCTTATTGTTAAGTCATGGATGTAGATTGGTTTGGCCTGACTGTTTTGCTATCCACATAATTTGAAACCGCTGCGGTATTTTCAAGTTTGCATGATCTGCTGCACCGGAATCCGCGTTTACCTGTCGGATACTTTTGAAGTGCCACAGTATGCCTGCGTATCATCTGTCTTGCACCTCATGCAAACTCGGGAATCGTTCAATTCCGGTGATATATTTCTTTCTGTTAATAAAAAGGAGGATGACATCATGGCAAAGACACTGAGCGCCACCTATTCTTCCAAGGAAGCCTTAAAGAATGTCTTTGATGATCTGATCAATATTGGCCTGCCTGCAGAGGAGATATTTACTGACAAGGAGAAAAAAGAGATCAAGGTAATAACAGGCATGGACATCGAGCCTGAAATACTCGAGGTTTTGAATCGTCATGATCCTGTCAAGGTCGGCTGACGCATTTTTAATCCCAATGCACTGATAGGGTGGGAAGCACTCTATCAGTGCGGATTCAAAGGCATAATTTCCCTGCTGCTTTTTTCTAATCTATTCATTGCGCTGTTCCAGCGGTAAATTTCAACTTTATTTCGGTTTTAATATTCGTCTATTATTGGACGCACTTTTATAGACGCGCTTTTTCCAAAAAGAGAAAAAGTGACAGGCGAATTACGTTCTTATCCAGATGGATATAGCAGTTTAAACAACAATGGAGGCCAACCTAAAAATTCCATAGCCCACGGCAGTTTGAGCCTGACGTGGGAAAATAATTATTTCTCCAATGTAGATTTTTTTTCTTTTTGTGTTTGAAATGGCACACTATTCGGCATCTGCCCTGTCTTTCGGCGTTATTTTTTCATGTTTGTTTCGGCATAATAATTGCTTTTTAAATCATAATTCAGGCCAGCTCGGTCAGTAGTCGCTTCATGCTGATGGTTGGTTGCCGGGCTGTGGGGAATATTTCTAACCGGAGGGAGAACTAATGCGCAAGAAAGGGACTTTCAAGGCAGATACGATTTTGTTCGTCACGTGTGTGGTGGTGTTAATGGTGTTTGGCATGATGCCGTCAGGTTACTGTATGCGTGGTGGCATGATGAGTTCGTCCATGCAGGGCAGTGTGCCAGAGGGACCAATGAGCGGGCTTGCCGGTGGGGCACACGGTGTACACTGGTCAGCAGATAGGGGCCCCAAACTGGGAGACAGGTGCTATACCTGCCATGACGGAAGGCCCAGCAGGATGACTGTCAACTATGACCACTGCATCCCCTGTCACAGCCCTGGAGGTCAGTTTGACGGAATGAATGATCCAGTTATTGGGGCGCGTTACAACTGGGGGCGCATGTCATCCTATGTGTATAATGCAGATGGGACTTTGAAGGCCGGTAAGGAGAAGTGGTGTGTGGGGTGTCACGACGACCAGCCCGCCGTGATAGACGGGGTTCCTGCCCCTAACATTGCGGGGTTTTCTGCAAGTGGCGACTGGCAGAGCCCTTACTCCTTAGTGGACAGTGATATTGGCGGTGCCGGGAACCTTGTTGATGGTGATACAGCCACTGGCAATGTGGCAGGCGGTGGCACCTATGTGATATTTGATCTTGGTCAGGTGACAGACCTGTCCCATCTTCGGGTTTATACCGGTTCTGATGATGTGAGCTTCTGGGAGGTCTGGGGTTCAGAGGATATGGACAACTGGACCAGGTTGCTCCTGGGGCAGTCTGTGATATTTGCCGGTCCCGCGTGGGAAGTGGGCGGGCAGCAGGGGTGGAACGAGTTCAGGCTGGACAAGTTTATGCCTGTGCGTTTCATAAAGCTTGTGCGCCTGAGTCCCTGGCCACTTGCAGAAGATTATCTGTGCGAGGTGGAGTTCAAACAGGACCTGTCCTATGGATACTATTATAATGGTCACAAGATAGGGTGCGACAGGTGTCATGACATTACCGGTATGCACATAGACGGTCAGGCAAGGACATATGAGGCGGACCTTGACAACTACAACTTCGGCTATCGGCTCAGGGATGTAGAGGTGGGTTCTGAGCTGGTGCCTGCAATGGAGGTGCCGCGTGTGGGGTGCAATGCAGGTGAGGACCTGGGGCTTACCAATGATTTCGCACTCTGTTTCAAGTGCCATGACAGGACCATGGTCCTTGGAGATGCCTATGGTGATGGGCAGATGTTTGTGGATCCCCTGCAGACCAACTTTCGCAATGATCTCCATGTGGATGAAAACGGGTTTGTAAGTAATGAGCATGTGCGCCATATGCGGGGCAGGGGGTACTGCGGCAACAGCCTGGACTGGGACTCAGACTGGGATGGCGTTCCGGACTCCCCCATGAGCTGCACCGCATGTCACAATGTGCATGGCTCTCCCACGCCGGCCATGACGAGACACGGTGAGCTTGTTAGCACACCAGGCACAGTTGACAGTGTACCCATGATAAATTTCAAGTATCTCAATGCAGACGGAGAGCCAGATCCCGATCTCTCAGATGTCATGGACAGCACTGGCGGAATGACCCAGTTCTATGGTCCGGGACCTGGCACGGTAGACAAGAATGCGACCTGCAAGATGTGCCACAACGACAGTATCACTTACAGGCGCACGCCTCGCGCCCTGGGGCACAGCCTGTTAACCCCATGATGGATTGTTCCATCAGGAGCAGGGAGGGGACAGCAGGTTTGGGGGCTTTTGTAGAAGGATAGGCGCTGAGCGCATCAGCGCCTTCTCCTGTGTTTCTGATACAGCTCAACCGCCCTGTTGTGCTCCTTCAGTGTGGTGGAAAACTTGTGGGTGCCATTGTTCCTTGACACAAAGTAGAGATAGTTGGTCTTTGCCGGGTAGAGCACTGCCTTGATGGACTCAAGTCCGGGGTTTGATATGGGGCCTTTGGGGAGCCCTGGGATGGTGTAAGTGTTATAGGGCGTACTGCGCCTGAGGTCCTTCCATCTGAGCCGTCTCTTTCTGATCTGCTGTTCCACCATTATGCCGTAGCGTACAGTGGGGTCTGCCTGCAGGGGCATGTGCTTTTTAAGTCTGTTCCAGAAGACGCTTGCTATTATGGGGCGTTCCTCTTCACGCATGGCCTCCTCTTCCACAATGGATGCAAGGATGACCACCTCGTGTCTCGTGGTATTCATCTCCTCAACCCGTTTCTGAAACGAATGGGTGCGCCATACCTCGTAAAACCTGTCTATCATCAACCATGTGATGTCCCTGGGGCCGTATCCCCTTGGGATGAGGTAGCTGTCAGGAAAGAGGTAACCTTCGGCACTGTCTCCAGGGATATGCGCCTTTTCAAGCAGAGATTTGTCTCTTGCCGCGCTCAGGAACTCCTCCTTGGTCTCTATGAGCTTTGACTGTTTCAGCAGGGATGCTATCTGGAAAATGTTGTAGCCTTCGGGTATGGTGATCTGGTACTCGATTGGCCTGCCTGATACTATGACCTCAAGCACCTGCTCTGGTGTCATGGCCGGTGAAAGGTAGTATTCTCCGGCCTTTACTGCCGTCAGCATCTTTTTGTACCAGGCAAGGATGTAGAATCCGTCCTTTGATCGAATAAAGCCGCGTTTTTCCAGCATGGCAGCAACGGATTTGAACGATGAGCCTGTGGGTATCTTGACGATTGTCATGGTGTCTTCCTGAGATACCGGCTTCATCCACTGCCGCCACTGGTAGTCACAGGCAAAACATGCGAAAAAGAATACCCATGACAGGATAATAGAAGGATGTCTAAAAAGAAATTTCATATGGATAAGGAAGTGTTGGTATGGTTGATAATTGCCCTGGTTTTTGCCATATGGACCATTATCGGTACAAATGCCAGATCACGTTACCCGTGACTATTTAGTCCCAACGGTTCCGGTTGCGGAAACCAGGATTATGTCTCAGACACCAAAGGTCCCTCTCATGAGCACAATACACCTGTGGGGCCGGTGGGTCAGGAGATGCGAAAATGACGGGGCAGCCCTGGGAAAGGGCTGTCCCCATGATGATCAGTCTTCGCAGGGATGAATGAGCCCGCCCTGTTTTGTAAACAGCATATCCTCTCTGTAAGGAAGTGATTCCCTGATATTCTCCGGTATTTCACCATACTCTGCCTGGAACTCCTCTATGAACCGTTCTCTGCCCTTGAGGAAATCCCGCACTTTTTTGGCAAGGATGTCTTTGTCTGGGAAGTGGGCCGCAGCACACATGATGTCCATGTTGGCCCTGTCAGACTTGATAGGGTAGTAGTAGCCCAGGAAGTCAGGATCAAAGCTGAACCTCAACTGTACCCGGGCAAGGTCATTGTAAACAGCAAGGGACTGCCGCAGGGATACATTGACCTCCTCCTGGCCCAGCGTGCCTGTATTGGCAAGATAGCATTTGATGCGGTTCCGTTTGATTATGTCATAGAAGATCAGCGCGTGTTCCAGCTTGTTGCCGCACATGAAGGGATCGAGGAAGAAGACCCGTTTGAACTTGCCTGCCTCTTCAGGATTGCCTCCTGAGCTTTCTATGGATTCTCCGTAGATAAACTGCATGGTGGCCTGCTCAGGGGTGAGCTTGTTTATCACGTTCACAAGGGGATTCCTGGTAAGGATTATGATAAAGTCCAACCTGTCAGCAGACAGGGTGCTGCTCGCTATCTCAAGGTTTTCGCGGCTTATCACTGCCCTGCCGTTCGCTGTCTTTGATACGTCGAGAAAGTCAGGCATGTACGGGTACTTGCTGATGGCTACATTCTCAAGAAACGCCTCCTTTGATTCTGCGGCCCTGAGAATCTCCGGCTGTGAGGCGTCAAGGCCCTCGGTCTTCACATAGAGGCCGCCGGATTCGAACGCGCAGTAGCTGCCATCGGCAAACAGGGTGCCACCGTCATCCCCGATCATCTCGGAAGATTCCCGAGGCATTTTGGAGAACTTGCGGCACAGGGTTGTGGTCTTCCCAGTGGCGGTGAGACCTGACACTCCCATCACCACCTCCTGGAGCTCAGGGCGTTCTGTCTCAAGGTCGTATATCCAGAGGTGGTCACGCCTGGCCCCAGCGTGAAGGAATATGCCGCTCTTGTCTATGGTCTTGACGCGCCAGTCCTCGAACTGGAATACCCCCTTTTTGCCCTCTCCAAGGTAGATACTGTTGCGGCATATCTTTACCTGCTCACCCCGTCTGTTACCCATCCACAGACGGATGGTGATATCTTTGTCCACCAGCTTGCGGCCCTTGTTGGCCTCAAATGCATGGTCTGTGAAGAATATTATGGTATAGGTGGGCTCTTCCACCACCCTTGCCGCCGGCTGGTCAAAGAGCAGTTTGAGGCCATATGCAATCTGTGCGTACACCACAGGCATTATGAACCTTGCAGTTACACCGTCCCGTCCGTCCCCCACGATTGTGTCAAGGGAAACGAGACGTTCCTTTGATAGTATCTCTATTGCCTGATGGCACAGGCGTTCCTCTTCTTCACCAAACGGGTGGTCTATGTTGTTACGCGTAAACGGGGCAGAACGGGACATGGGCTCAGAGTCTGCGGCAACAGATCCGATCTGGGTCTGGATCACCCCTTCCTGGAGCACGGCAAGCTCCTTTATCTGTTGCAGGGTCAGTCCCTCGGTTAGCCTGCCTTCCTGTTTTGCATCTGCATATATCTTCTCTGCGGTTTTTTTGAAGTAGTTTTCCATGATGTCTTCCCATATGGTCTGGTTTGAGGTCTTGCAGGTTGTGTACAATCATACAGGGAATGGTTCCGTACAATCATAGTGCCATGAATGGTATTTTACCAGTTATTACCATGAAAATATACACCCGTCCGTGTATCTGTTCACAGGGTACTGCCTTACCCCCGCTTTGGTCTCTGTTGCACACACTGACAGATACTTCTATCTGAATTGAGCGTTTCAACATGTGAAATATTGTTTTGTCTTTACTTTAATGGATGTGTCAGTCCAATCGGGGTAACATAAGGCACTGGGCGGGCAAAAGAAATGAAAAAGGATATGCTGCTGCCCCGGAGTCTTCGCTTGCCTGTGAGGCACTTGAAGTACAGGGAGTACGCCTGCGTACCCTCCGAC
>Ga0256914_1002727_pt1 | contig 14524 bp, 15 predicted proteins | sample HulkmetaG_FD_191571 | JGI IMG/M metagenome (GOLD analysis project Ga0256914, IMG submission 191571) | Hydrothermal chimney microbial communities from Main Endeavour vent field at the Juan de Fuca Ridge, Pacific Ocean - Hulk | ecosystem: Environmental > Aquatic > Marine > Hydrothermal vents ... | reverse complement strand
CCAAGCTCGGGCTTCTTGGTGGTTACAGCTATTGGAGAGAGTGTTGAAAATGTTTTACCGCTCAGCCTTTGGGGCTCTCCTAAAGCCCTCACACTTTCAGCATAGAACTTTTCACCCCATAGTTGAACCTCGGGCTCCTGTAAAAGGCCACCTATGAAAGCCTCCGCTATCTCGGCGATAGGTGTTGAGAAGTAGAAGAATCCCCTGCCATCTCCTAAAAAGTACGGTTTTCCATCGAGGTACTTCCTCCTCTCTGCCATGAAGAGCGAGAAAGTGAAGAGCTTCGGAACCTTTGGAGCATGAAGCCTCAGGCTGAGCTCGGGGCTTGCTCTCTGAATCCTCCTGTAAATCAGCCCCTGTAGATAGTGAAGATGATTGTATGGAACTTTGAACTCCCCACTATCGCTCCGAAGCCGTATCAAAAATCTCATTGCACTCACCATATAATGGATCACAGTAATGTGAATATATTTTGCAGTGAAATAATATAAATCTTTCTGTTATTTTAACTTTAATTAGTTAAGACATTTGTACATATATGGACAGCATAGGGGAGCATCAATTTTATAACTTTCGGGCATTTAGTAATCTCTATGAACCGTGAATCACTGGGGACACTCTTAGCCGCATCAGGGGCATTTCTCTATGGTCTCGAACCAGTTGTCATAAAGGCAAATCCTTCAAACCCCATAAGCTTTGCAGCATTCTCCGCTTTATTCGCTTCCCTGATTCTCTGGCTTTTTTTAATAGCAAGCTCAGGATGGAGGGAAATCTCAGAAAAACCCTCTCATTTAAAAAAAGCCTTCCTAATGGGATTTTTTGGAACAGCCATGGCGTATATTTCCTACTCCTATGGTGCCCGCCTCAGCACGGCAATAAACGCCTCTCTGATAACGAGAAGCGAGGTATTCTTCTCATTCCTGCTCTCATGGCTCTTTCTCGGGGAGAGAATAACAAAGAAACTCGTTTCTTTTGCCATGATAATCCTCACCGGCTTGGTACTGGTTATAACCCAGGGGAGGGCTGTTGAGCCTCATCTCGGTGACCTTCTTCTCCTCCTTGTACCTCTCTTCTGGCAGAGCGGCCATGTCATTGCAAAGCGCCTCCCGTATACACCTTATACAATAGCTACCCTGAGAAACACCTTTGGATTCCTCATTCTTTTGCCCCTTGCAATTCTGACGGGATTGGAATTTTCAAAACTTGCCTTGGCTGAAGGGATTATCATAGCGCTCGGTCAGGTCATATGGTACAGGTCTATAAAGCTCATAAATCTATCAAAGGCGACAGCCATAATTACTCCTGCCCCAGCGGTTGCCATAGCCCTGGGAATAGCCCTCGGGGAGAGCTTTACCACATATCACGCTGCCGGCTTCATCCTAATAACCATAGGAACACTCGGTGCTGCTGGAATAAAAAGTGAGTTAAAACCTAATCAAAGCCCATAAAAAGCGAAAAATATCTCCAAGCCTGAAATGACCTGTTTCAAGCCCATAGATCATTGAAACCGGAACTTCCTTAACTCTCGCCCCCTTCCTGACAGCCTTTATAAGAACCTCCGTCTCAACCTCATATCGCTTTGTTTCTATTTCTGGCATGAACTCCCTTCGGATTGCCCTGAAGCCACTCTGCGTGTCGTAGATATATTCCCCAAGCTTCAGCCTTAGGAGTCTCGTCGTGATTATGTTGCTCAGCCTTCTGTGGAGAGGTCTCTTTCCCTGCCTCTCAATTTTTCTGGCACCTATTACAAAGTCCGCCTCATCATTTACTATTGGTTCCACGAGCTTTATTATTTCCTCAGGTCTGTGCTGACCGTCTGCATCAATGAACACGATTATGTCTCCATCTGAATTTTCAACTCCTGCTCTCATGGCCGTTCCTTTACCCTGATTCTGCTTAAGCCTGATGGCATTAATCCCATATGATTTTGCCACTTCATAGGTGTTATCACTGCTTCCATCATCGACAACGACTACTTCATCAACAAACTCCGGAATTTTTGAGAGAACATCTCCTATTCTCCTCGCCTCGTTGTAAGCTGGAATTATGATCGTTATCCTATAGCCATTCAGCATTCCTATTCAGCCTCTCCATAGCCCTTCTTTTCTTTTTCTCAAACTCTTCCTTGTCCAGAAACTCCCAGTAATGCTCCTTGCCCGGGAATTTCTCATCTTTCACATCGCTCCGGTATTCCTCAAGGGCAAGCCGGATCATGCTTCTCAGATCAGCATACTTCTTCACAAATGGCGGTGTGTTCTCATAGATGCCGAGGAGATCATGCCAGACCAGAACCTGACCATCAACATACGGCCCGGAACCTATTCCTATCGTCGGGATTGAGATCTCCTCCGTTACGAGCTTAGCCACGTCTGAAAGCGTGAATTCAATGACAAGAGAAAATGCCCCTGCTTTTTCAAGGGCTTTTGCATCACGCAGGATCTCCTCTATCTCCTCCTCAGTCTCTCCCATAAGTCTGTATCCACCCAGACGGAGGTAACGCTGTGGAGTCAAACCAGTATGCCCCATAACAGGTATCCCCATGCGCACGAGCTTTTTAACGAGCTCATAGTGGTCAGCACCACCTTCAATCTTTACGGCATCGGCTCCTGCCTGAATCAGCCTAAGAGCATTTTTCACGCCCTCTTCTACACTCACCTCATAACTTCCGAAAGGCATGTCTGCCAAAACGAGCGCCCTTCTTACGGCCTTTGCCACAGCTCCTGTATGATAAACCATCTGATCCATAGAGACATTCAAAGTATTTGGCTCACCATAGACCACCATGCCAAGGGAATCCCCAATAAAAACTATGTCCATGCCCGCCTTATCCGCTATAAGAGCAGAAGGATAATCGTAAGCAGTGACCATGACGATTTTTTCTTTTCCTTTCATTTCCATTATCTTCCGTGGGGTCATTTCTCTCATGCTATACCACCCCTTCCATCTACATGGCCAAGCTAATTAACAGTTTCGATGGTTGGATTTATATCTTTGCACTCCCCAGTTCACATGAACAAATAAACCATAGGGAGGAGATAGCATGGGGACTTGGGAGCATTATGAGCACACTGCTGATGTAGGGATAAGAGGCTATGGCACAACTCTGGAGGAAGCATTTGAAGCCATAGCTTCAGCGCTCTTTGATGTGATGGTTAATGTGAAAAACGTTCAATCCGAGGAGTGTCGTGAGGTTGGAGTTGAGGGGAATGACCTCGAAGCTCTCTTGTATAACTTCTTAGAGGAGCTTCTCGTTTTACATGACATTGAAGGGCTTGTATTTGGCGACTTTAAAGTTGAAATTGAGAAAACCAGCCACGGCTATAGACTGAGGGCAAAAATCTGTGGAGAGCACTTGAATTATGAAAAACATGAGCCCAAGGAAGAAGTAAAAGCCATAACGTACCATGATATAGCCATAAAGCAGCTTGAGGATGGAAGGTGGATGGCCCAGCTGGTGCTCGACATATGAGGTGGTCCAATGAACACACGGGGCATGGTTAAAGAACTTAATCCGGCATTTTATGAGCGTTATTCCCGGATAGATGATTCCGATGAGTTCTGGGAGTTCATGCTGAGACCTTTGAAGCAAAGCATACGAATAAACAGCCTGAAGGCAGAGGTTGAATATGTACGAAAAAGGCTTGAGGAACAATTCGATCTGAAGCCAATTCCGTGGGTGAAGGAGGGATTCTACATAGACGTAAAGAATCTCGCGACAATTCCGGAGCATAGTCTGGGGCTCATTTTCGGACAGGAAGCGAGCTCCATGATACCACCTGTTGTCCTTGATCCAAAACCCGGTGAGCTGGTTCTTGACATGGCCGCCGCTCCGGGAGCAAAAACTACACAGATTGCCCAATACATGGATAATAAAGGTTGTATAATTGCAAATGACATAAAAAAAGGACGTGTAAATGTCCTAATAGCCAATCTAAACAGAATGGGGGTTCTCAATACAAGAGTTACGATAAAGGATGGTCGCTACTTTGGAAGATTTGAGAATACTTTTGATAGAATCCTCCTTGATGCACCATGTTCAAGCGTTGGAATGATAAGAAAAAGCTTCAAGTTTCTGAAAGAGTGGCAGCTGAAGACAGTGCTTAGATATTCAAACATCCAGAGGAGACTTATACTGGCCGCTTACAAAGCGTTAAAGCCCGGTGGAGTTCTGGTTTATTCAACGTGCACGATTGATCCCCTTGAGAATGAGGAAGTGGTTGATTATCTTCTGCGGAAAACAGATGCACAGCTAAAACGAATTAACCTTCCCCTAAAATGGAGTGATCCCGTAATCGAATTTGAAGGGAGGAAATACTCGGAGGAGGTGAGGAAATGCCTCAGGATACATCCCCAAGACAACGACAGCGAGGCATTTTTTATAGCAAAGATAATGAAACCGTGAAAAAAGCCCTGATTGAGCAGTTTGGCTATGCTCCAAACTTGATGTATGAGATCCGAAGGAACAGGAAGGTATATGCGTATAAACCCTGCAGCTTTGATCCGGGGATTCGAATGGATAGAGGTCTTTACTTCGGAAGGATGGAGAGCAATGGAATACGGCTCAGCATAGAGGGAAGCTTTCTCGTTGGACCAAGGGCGACTAAGAATGTTCTGGAACTTGACGAAGAGAGAGCAAAGCGTTACCTTGCTGGAGAAAGTATCCAAATTGATACGGAGCTTGAAGGATGGATAATTCTCAAATGGGGCAGTTATTATCTTGGAACCGGCAGGATAAAATGGGGTAGAGTCTACAACTACATTCCGAAGGAGAGACGGTTAATGTTTAAATAACATTGGGAGAATCTAAACTGGGGTGAGAGAATGGTTCCGCTGAAGAGAATAGATAGGATAAGATGGGAGATACCAAAGTTTGACAGACGGATGAGGGTTCCAGGCAGGGTGTATGCGGATGACCTCTTAATTGAAAAGATGCGAGGGGATAGGACACTTGAACAGGCTGCTAATGTTGCCATGCTACCCGGGATATACAGGTACTCCATAGTCATGCCCGACGGTCATCAGGGCTACGGCTTTCCAATTGGTGGAGTGGCAGCTTTTGATGCCAGAGAAGGCATAATAAGCCCCGGTGGGGTTGGATATGACATTAACTGTGGCGTCCGTCTTATTAGAACGAATTTAACTGAAAAAGAAGTTCGCCCGAGGATTAAACAGCTCATCGACACTCTCTTCAAGAATGTACCCTCAGGGTTAGGAAGCAAAGGAAGAGTAAGACTTCATTGGACCCAGCTTGATGATGTCTTAGCCGATGGTGCAAGGTGGGCGGTTGAGAACGGCTATGGCTGGAAAGAGGATCTGGAGCATCTTGAAGAAGGCGGAAGGATGGAAGGGGCCGACCCAAGTGCAGTAAGCCAGAAAGCAAAGCAGAGAGGTGCTCCTCAGCTGGGTTCTTTAGGCTCAGGAAATCACTTCCTTGAGGTTCAGGTCGTGGACAAGATTTACGACGAGGATGTTGCCAAAGCTTACGGTCTCTTTGAAGGTCAGATAGTTGTTATGGAACACACAGGAAGCAGAGGCCTGGGTCATCAGGTTGCGAGCGACTACCTCAGGATAATGGAGAGAGCTGTAAGGAAGTATCGCATCCCATGGCCAGACCGTGAGCTCGTCAGCGTTCCATTTCAGAGTGAAGAGGGGCAGAGATACTTCAGTGCAATGAAAGCCGCCGCAAACTTTGCCTGGGCAAACAGACAGATGATAGTTCACTGGATAAGAGAAAGTTTTGAGAATGTCTTCAGGCGCAGAGCGGAGGACATGGAGATGAGTATAGTCTATGATGTTGCTCATAACATAGCCAAGCTTGAGGAGCATGAGATAAACGGCAAAAAAGTAAAAGTTGTTGTGCATAGGAAAGGTGCTACCAGAGCTTTTCCACCCAAGCATCCTGATGTGCCCAAAGCATACAGGAATGTGGGCCAACCAGTTCTCATTCCAGGCTCTATGGGGACGGCGAGTTACGTTTTAGCTGGTACAGAAGGCTCGATGAAGGAAGCTTTCGGTTCAACATGCCACGGTGCCGGCAGGCTGCTCAGCAGAAAGGCAGCTACACGGCAGTACCGCGGCGACAGGCTGAAAAACGAGCTTCTCCAGAAGGGAATTTACGTGAGGGCTGCAAGCATGCGTGTTGTCGCTGAAGAAGCTCCAGGAGCATATAAAAATGTTGACAACGTTGTTAGGGTCGTCCATCAAGCGGGAATTGCCAAGCTCGTTGCCAGGATGAGACCGATTGGAGTTGCTAAGGGTTGAATCTTCATCAAGTTTTATCTAAGATCACTCGTCAAAAACCTCACGTAGGCAAAAGCAAAAGGCAGAAGAAGCATCACGAAGAGCATTGCCAGATTGTTAAAGCCATAGACAAATGAGTCCCTCAGTGAAATGTAATAGTTAAAGAATTTGTCGCCTCCAAAGATATACTGGACAAGCTGGGCGTAATGGTGGGCAGGATTAAGGAAGTGAAGCCGGGCCATCCATGTATTCATACTTTCCTGCCATGCACTATGGGCACTCGTGCCCCAAGGGGGTTCCGGTCCAGCGAGCTTTGGTGCGATTACACCTACAACAATACCATAGAAAACTGTGAGAAATATTGCCAAGCCAGTAGCCACGAATGTAGAAGAGCCGGATTTCTTGAAAAAAGTAGAAAACATCAGACCGATGGATAAAAACACAAGTGTGTAGAGTATCGTTACCAGCATTGCCAAAAATCCTCTGAAGATGGATTCCCCATCAATGGGAATTCCAAGGATCATCATTACAGCTATGATGGTTATATAGACCACAAAGTTTGTTATTGTTATAAGTATTCCCATACCAAGGAATTTACCGTTAATAACTTCATCCCGATAAACTGGATGCCCAAGGAGGACTTTGGCTGTTCCTGTCTCAATTTCTCTGTTTATAGCATCTGCTCCAAGGGCCGCACCGAGTATTGCACCTATAACTGTGATTATGGTCATGTTTATCATGAAAAGCATTGCAAATGGAGTCATATAGACCTCACCGGTAACGCCCCAAAGGAAGAGATTGTTGGATTCAACTTGAGGGACACCCATTCTGATCAGGTAGTCTTTAGTACTGTAAACAGCCAAAGCAAAAATAAGGAGGTAGAAACCGATAATTATCACAAATCTCCGGCTTTTCACTGAAGTGTAGAGCTCTTTCAGGGCTATATTCCAAGCTGGATTCATCTCCTCCCAACCCTCCTCATCATCCAGATAACCAGAGCAAATGCACCGATTAGAATCAGGACGCCGAGATATGTGAAACCCGAGCTTTGGACGACTCTTACCGCAACTGTTGTATCCGCAGCAGCTTGATCACCTGTTGCCGTGACCTTGATAGTATATGTCCCAGCAGGAGCGGATTTAGGAACCTTAATTCTTAATTCAGCAGAAGCAAATCCGCTACTTATAACCTTCACCTGTCCAGTTCCGGTTACTTCTGCATACCCAACCCTTGGAATGGTGTTTGGGACAACCTCTACTTTCCATCCATTAGGCGCCTGCACAGAGAATTTTACGTTTGTTACAACTCCCATGTCGCTGGTTAGACCAAGGGAAACTGCTGATGAGCCACCACTCTTGACGGTTACTGAGGGAGGTGATGCTTCCAAGTGTAAGTTATAGCTCCCTATGATTCTGAGGGTTACGGGGACACTTTTTTCTCCCCCTCTTCCTTTAACAACCAATTTTCCTTTTATCTCTCCAGGCTGAGCATTAAATGGAGGGGAGATTATAATATAAACCGTTGAAGTGCTACCACTGGCGAGGCTCACCGTGCTTATAGGGACTGAGCCACTTGGGTCCTGACTAACCATGTAATCCCATCCAGAGGGTAATCCCTCTATCTCAAGCGTATATTCATCGTCCCTGCTACCAAGGTTCCTAATTGAAAGCTCAAGCTTTCCACTCATTCCTGCTTGGATTGCAACAACATCACTCTGGAGCTTAACATCAAAATAATAGGGTGATCTTTCAAGCGTAATTTGTATGTCTTTGGATTCACCATCCCCTAACCTCACCTTTTCCTCTTTGGGGATATAACCTTCAGCATGAGCTTTTATTGTGTATTCACCCGGAGAAAGCTCAAAGATAGCTTCTCCATTTTGGCTCACGGTTAAATTCTTGTTTCCAACACTTACCCATCCTTGAGTTATTGGACTTCCAGTAGTGTCGAGGAGACGCACATGAAGTTTTGCAGGTTGCCCTAAATAGGTCCTGTAAATGTATACGCCAATATAGTGCTTTTCTCCATTGATCTCGAATGAAAGCTTGTGATATCCCAGAGTTGCATTTCTGGGGATTTTAATCATGAGATTTAGACTGAAACTTCCATCAACCTCAAAGCTTCTCAATCTGTATTGTCCATTTGTCAGGTACATGTCCCATCCGGAAGGTATCTCAACAGGAGTGAATTTCGCATTGCCGTTACCCTTGAAAGAAATTGGTATAGCAATACTCTGGCCCGCTTCAGCCTCTATAGTATTGTACGGAATGATAACCTCAATCCCCGTTTCTTTAAAAATATGCACCTCACCGATAAAACTCCCAATCTCAAATTTCACGCTTCCTGCTCCATAGGGTTCAACGTGGAGATATACTGTTGTTGAGCCTTTTGGTGGAATATTGATCCTGGTAACAACGAGTCCGTTATAAATAAAACCGGCCTTCCAATTTTCGGGCGCTGAAATTACCCTAAGCGGTAGGCTCAGTTCTGAACTTGAGCTACTTGTTATTGAAATAGGGATGTCAACTGGACCTGAAGTTCTGAGGGACTGCACAGCATAGAACACAGAATATCCCCGGCTGGAAGATTTGGATATCTTTTCAGCAGCATAAACATTTACAACATTTCCTGTGTATTCCAGCATAATCAAATCTAAAGTTGCAGTACTGTTTATTGGAACAGTCTCTCTGATGCCATTCACAGATACTGCGGCGCTTTCATTATTAACAGCGAGAACTTTAATGTTGTTCCCATTAAATGATATGCTTTCACCGGGCTTGGCTGGAAGCTTCGCGATAAGTTTTGGTTTAACAGAAACAATTAGAAATCCGCCATCAGTATAGCTTCCCAAAGTTATCCTTATATCTTTCAGTTCAATCTTCGTTCCAAACACGAAAGGTCTAAGCTCCACAGTGTTGCTTCCATTGTTTACCATAATGTAATATGTGCCGTTTATGGCCTGTACGATTTTCACATTGTAGTCACCAACTAACAAACTCTCCCCGGGAAATAGTTTTCCCTGAAAAACTGTGATATAAGGCTGGGCCACAACAAAGGGCACTAAAAACGCTATTAAAACTAAAGCCAAAACAGCTTTTTTCATTCTCTATCCCTCCCATATATAGTCCTGAGAAAAACATCCTCCAAGCTGGGTTCCTCAATTTCAAGGCTTAATATTGTAATATCGTGATTGCTTAGGTAACGGGAGATGTCCTCTCTAATATCACGTTTAGCAAAAATTACAGCTCTGTTACTCCCAACAAATTCCATCCTGATGATTTCAGGATGATCTATCTTCGGAAGTGGCTCTTTTGTCTCAAGTTTTATCTCATACCCCTCAAGCTCCATAAATTCTTTTTTTATGTCTCTAATGCTGCCAACTGCCTTTAATTTACCTGAAACAATTATACCGACTTTATTACTCAGCTCCTCCACCTCACTGAGTATATGGGAGGAGAAGAAGACAGTTTTTCCCTCAGATCTGGCATCCCTTATTAAATCCTTAACAAGGCGTGCTCCCTCCGGATCAAGGCCACTGGTAGGTTCATCAAGGATGAGGAGCTCGGGATCATTTATGAACGTCTGAGCTATTAACAATCTCTGTTTCATACCTTTTGAAAATGTTTTAGCCTTTCTATATCTAACATCCCAAAGGCCAACCAGTTTCAACAGTTCTTCTATCTTTTTTTCCTTTTCTGATTTTGACATCCTGTAAAAATTGGCAAAAAATTCAAGATTTTTCCAAGCAGTCAGCTCCCCATAAACAGTGGCATTTTCGGGCAGATATCCAATCCTTTCCTTGATTTTTACAGGCTCCCTTGAGATATCATGTCCCAAGAGCATTACTTTTCCATTATCGGGGATAATAAGGCCAAGCATGCTAAGAATAGTCGTAGTTTTTCCCGCCCCGTTTGGGCCCAAAAACCCAAATACAATCCCCTCCTCAACTTCTAAACTGAGATTGTCTACAGCTTTCAGGTTCCCATATGATTTTGTTAAATTCTCAATAATTATTGCAGGGGATGACATCTCACTCACACCTCTATGTGGTAAATTTAAGATAATCCAAAGTAGGATTAGGGAACAGGATTTTAAACTTTACGCTTAATGTATATCGGGTGGTAAAATGGGAGATTTAACACACGTTGATGAAAAGGGTGTCAAAATGGTTGAGGTCGGGCACAAGAGGGAAGTCTTCAGAAAGGCTGTAGCGAAGGGCAGAATAAAGCTTAAGCCAGAGACTATAGAGCTGATAAAAGCCGGGAAGACTAAGAAGGGCAACGTTATTGCAACGGCACAGATTGCTGGAATTCTGGCCGTCAAAAAGACGCCTGAGCTGATTCCGCTCTGCCATCCAATACCGTTAACCGGCGTTGATATAACATTCACGTTTGGCGAGGACTACATTGAAGCAACATGTGAGGTGAGAGCACACTACAAGACAGGGGTTGAGATGGAGGCCCTGACGGGGGTAACCCTCGCGCTGCTGACTATATGGGACATGGTTAAGGCCGTCGAGAAGGACGAGCAGGGTCAGTATCCGTTTACGAGGATCGAAGACGTTCACGTCGTGGAGAAGGTGAAGGGAGAAGGCTGAGGTCTTTCTTTTCTCATTCCCTGCAGTATCCCAGGATAAAATATTCGAGGATTTTAAGCAGATCATTGAGAAAGAAGCCCAGAAGCACGAGGAAGAAACCTGCGAACGGGTATCTCTCGTCTAAATACTGAAGGCCGAATACAAGGGGCACCCAGATGACAAAGGGCTGGAAGGCCATCAGTATCTTCATCATCGTTGAAGTCTGGATTAGGATGAGCTTTTTCAGCGCTCCCTCTTTCTTCACTAGGTATGCGTTTTCTTTGGGCTTGAATTCCTTCGTAAGAGGGTCGGTGGTTCTTGCTAGCAGTTTGATCCCGTCCTTGAACTTCATGAGATAAACGTACTCTCCAAAGGTCGACGCAAGAAAAGCATCGACCGTGAGCTCGACATCCCAGTCTTCCCTCAGCTCGGCGACGTGAATATCTTTCCGCCTCAGGCCTTCCGCGAACTTCCCGCTATCGAACTCCAGCGCCCATATTCTGAAGTGGTAGCTGGGCCTAAGGAGTCTTATAAAATTTCCCAGGGATAATTGATGAAGTGTGCTGGCGTGAGAGGGTGAATGTCGGAAGGTTTTTTTAGACTTCAGCCAATTTCTTGAACGATGACGCTCAAGCTAAATCCCGAGGCGAGGGGCATATACAAGGCCATCCGCGATGAAATAAAGAAGCGGTTAGTCCTTCCTGGAAGCTCGGCTTTTCTGGAGGAGTTTGAACCGGTTTCTGAGGGGGATGAAATCCTCCGTAGACAGGCGTATTTCAAAGAGAACCTGTCGAAAATCCGGCCTGAACTCAGGAAATATCTCTCGAAGGTTCGGCCTATAAAATTCAGGCGCGACTTCCTCCATGACAGGGTTCTGATAGTCGATGAGAGTGAGCTTGAAAAAGCGGAAAATTTAAACCTCTGTGAGGTCTCGACGAGCCTTGAAGATGCCGAAGGCTATCCCCTCGTCCTCAGCACCGTTGGCTACGGCATCGACGTTGAGCTTACCCCTTCGGATGTAGCCCCCGAGCTCTACATCATGCCTCTATGGGAGAACAGAGAGACGCTTCAAGCCCTCGTGAGTATAGGCCAGCTCACCGGGGAGAAGAGCGTTGCAAGCGAAATTCTCCGGGAAATAAATGAGCTTGAAGAGGTTATGAAGAGAAGAACACTCCTTGATGACCTTGAAGAAATTCTCACCGAAAAAGAGCATGAACTTAATAAGAAGATTGCCAAAAAGCTTGAAAAATTTAGCCTAACCCTCACAGGGAAAGACCTCCTTAATTTCCTGAATGAACTGAAAGCTGGGAATTACGAGGCAATTTTTAGACACTTTGGTGAGATTGAGGATGAAATTCTCGAGGACATTAACAGAACAGAGAAGGAACTGAGTGAAAAACTTGGAATTACAGTGGAACTTTTCTCCCATGAGGAATTATATCCTGTTGGTATTCCCGCAGAGAGGGTTGAACTCCTGAGACAAGCTATGGAGAAAGAACTCAAACTCGAGCTTTATCTAAGAAGCAGAGAAGTTCTTCAGAAAATTCTTCCCCACTTACCTAAACTAAAGGAAGAACTCACCAGAGTTTATGAGCTGGACTTTTTGAGGGCAGTTAAAGAATTTACAGAGGGCTTCACTTTCCCTGAGTTAATCCCGGAAGGAGTTGGATTCCTCAACGGAAGGCATATCTTCATTAAAAACCCCCAGCCGGTTAGCTATGCCGTCGGAAAAATACCATGGAGCTTTGATGGAGTAAATGGAGAAAGCATCGTCATCCTCACTGGAGCTAATAGCGGTGGAAAAACTTCTCTTCTGGAACTTATTTCTCAAATCGTAATCTTAACACACATGGGATTTCCAGTTCCAGCCAAAAAAGCTTGGATTGAACCACTGGACGAGCTGTTCTTCTTCAGGCGAAAGAGGAGCCATTATGGAGCTGGAGCTTTTGAGACGGCTTTAAAATCCTTCGTGCGTGCACTTAAGGGTTCAGGGAAAAAGCTTATTTTAATAGATGAATTTGAGGCCATAACAGAACCCGGAGCAGCCGTTAAGATAATTGGGGAGCTTTTACAAATAGCCCACGAAAAGGGATTTTATGTAGTTATCGTATCCCATCTGGGAGAAGAATTAAAGAGAGAGCTCCCATTTGCCAGAATTGATGGAATCGAGGCAAAAGGACTCGATGAGTATTTTAACCTCATTGTCGATAGACAACCTAATTTTGGCCGTTTAGGTAGAAGTACCCCAGAACTAATTGTTGAAAGTCTAACAAAGAAGGGAAATAAAGAAGAGAAGGAAATCCTTAGAAAGGTGTTGAATGCGTTCAGGGAGTGAAAGGAATTCTTGGTGATGATTTTTATCCGCTAAACCTGACCTTCGAAAGATATGGGCATCAATCTCAGCCAGTCCATCTCCTTTCCCTGTATCTGCCGCGGCTCTCTATTTCCTCAATCTTTCCCTTGATCTCTTCAGCCTTCTCCCTGCCTCTGACCTCGGCATAACCCTCCAGAACTGCCTCAAATGCCTTCTCAAACCATTTGTAGTGAGTGCTCTCCATAGCGCGCTTGAGTAGGTGCAGGTCAACACCTCTGGCCTCAAGGGTCTGATCAAAATCTGCCAGTCCAAAGTCTATCAGGTAAACCTTTCCACCGCGGAGTATCATGTTGCTGGTGGTTAAATCACCATGGACTATACCCGCCTCGTGGAGCTTTCCAATCTGTCGCCCAACTTCCCGACAGAGTTTTAGCCTCTCTTCTATTGGAATCTCTTCTAAAAGCTCCTTCAAACGCTCGCCATCTATGAACTCCATCACTATTCTCATATCCTTCATGTCGACCTCATAAACATAAGGACAGTTCACACCAAACTCTTTTGCTCTGTGTAGAATCCGGGCTTCCCTAACCGTTCGCTCTTTTCTGAGCTTTAGGTCTATCTCCTTTATACGGTAGCGCTTTGGAATCCTGTGTTTGATAATTACCTTTTCATCCCCAAGTAGGTTAGCCCCAAATACTTCGCCAAAACTTCCAAGGTATATCTTTGCCTCTGCACCTTGTTTTATAAGCTGCATTTTATCACCTTTCTGCTTCCAGCTTAAAATCTCTGATAAGCTTTTTATATTCCTTAATTTCCGCCCGTATCAAAACGACACCTCCAATTTTAACCACAATAGTTCCTCTATTCCCAATAACAACAAGATGTGCCGAGTCAATTCCATTTTCCTCTATGAGCTGAAGGGCATAGCGTATTTTCTCCCCTTCATCTCGCAGTAAATCATCAAATATAGAAGCTGCATTCTCCACATCAACATCGATGAGGCCATATTCCTTGAGATTCCTAAGGATTTCCTTCACATTTTTGGAATCTACTCCATATTTAAGAGGTAACCCCAATGTTCCCACCCTAACCCATTTGTACTCTGGTCTTAAATATGTTTTTGAGTATCTCCCCCAATATTTTGTCATATTATCAATTTTATGTTATTATGTTGATATTTTTGACCCAAAACTTTTTATATAGCACTAACGAAGCGTTTTTGCTAAATTGATTTGGAAAGGAGGAATGTCAAATGGCACAATTGAGTGGTCAGCCTGTTGTTATTTTGCCGGAGGGGACTCAGAGGTATGTTGGAAGGGATGCTCAAAGATTAAACATTCTCGCCGCAAGAATCATAGCAGAAACAGTCAGAACAACCCTCGGACCAAAAGGAA
>Ga0256914_1002726_pt1 | contig 14527 bp, 14 predicted proteins | sample HulkmetaG_FD_191571 | JGI IMG/M metagenome (GOLD analysis project Ga0256914, IMG submission 191571) | Hydrothermal chimney microbial communities from Main Endeavour vent field at the Juan de Fuca Ridge, Pacific Ocean - Hulk | ecosystem: Environmental > Aquatic > Marine > Hydrothermal vents ... | reverse complement strand
CGCCTGGGGGCTAACGCACGTTCAAGCGGGACTTTTGGCGGATTTATTTACCAAAATGACCCACGCCAGCACGCGGGCTCTGCCTATGGAGATGCGCGCCATCATCGCTTTGGCGATGGGTTACGCGGCCTTTGAGGCTGAGGTTTTTCGGGCGGGCATTCAATCCATTGGCCGCGGGCAGATGGAAGCCGCGCTGTCGCTGGGAATGACCTACATTCAAGCCATGCGCTATGTCATTTTGCCCCAGGCTGTGCGCCGAGTGCTGCCCCCGCTGGGGAACGATTTCGTAGCCCTGCTCAAAGATTCGTCTTTGGCAACGGTGCTGGCGGTGCGCGAAATCACGCAAATGGGGCGTTTGCGGCGGGCTTCCACTTTTCGCGTGATGGAAACGTTCAACGTGGTTGCTTTTCTTTATCTTTCCATGACTTTGATGCTTTCTGCTTTTGTGCGCATTCTGGAGCAGCGTTTGAAAATTAAAGAATAGCCCCCGAGATATGATATACTTTCAGCCGCTTGTCAGCGCAAGCGGCTTTTTTATTTTGCCTGTCGAGGAGAGCCATGCCCCCTAAAATCGTGTATTACAAATCTGTGTTGTGCCCTCGTTGCCTTCCGACCAATCGCATGCTGAAGGCTTTTCAGCAAAAGCACCCGGAAGTGCGCATTGAAGTCGTGGAAGTGGTCGCGCACCCCAAACGGGCCAAAGATGCAGGCGTTCGTCACGTCCCTACGCTGGTGATTGGCGCACACCGTTTGGAAAAGGCCGTGCCGTTGGCGGAGTTAGAGGCGTTGGTGTTTGGTGACAATGCCGACATGGCCTAATGTGCCCGCCCGACAAGGCTAAGAGCCAAACGAAAAACAGGCCGGCGAAGACCGGCCTGTTTGCTTTGGTGCGCTGGGCGGGAGTTGAACCCGCACGCCCTGATGGGCACGTGGCCCTCAACCACGCCTGTCTGCCAGTTCCAGCACCAGCGCATTATTGGCGGGCGTATTATATCCGCAACCTGCGTTGGGGTCAAGCAAAACGGACGTGTTGCGCGCAAGTTTGTAGCCCCCGCCGAGCGGCCCTCACGGGCTGTTTCGCGCTGCCTGGTTGTTGAATTAAATTTTTGCGCAAAACTGTGTAGATATTGTCACGATCTGGGAAACATGAGATAATATTGCCGAGACAGGGAGTGGGGTTGCCTTCGGTCTCGCAAACGTTCACATTCATATTCGGAGAGGCCTTTGGTGGCCCATCCCCAGGGAGTTTGGAGGAGGTGTAAGATGTTATCAAATATTCGCGGTGTATTTTTGAAGGCGGCGGCCTTCGCTGCTGTAGCCAGCCTTTTGATGGCTTGCGGCTTATTTGATTTGGTCAAGCAAGCGCAAGAGCTGGCGCCGACAGCCGAGGCCTTTGCCTCTCAAATTGCGCCGACTGTGCAAGCCCAAATGACCATGCAGCCCGAGCAAAACCAGAACGCCAACGAAAACACCCAACAAGGCGGCACACAAAACGGCTCGGCTTCTTCGCCCTCTTCGTGGAAGGTGCCTTCAGCCCAAAGCAACTTCAAGAGCTTTCGGACCCATCAAGTCGTGCAGCTGAGTTTGCCTTCCTCGGGCGAGCAATATACGCTGTATGAGATCGAAAGGGAGTTTGCGCCTGATCAGAGCAGCCGGGAAGTTGTCAAGGAAAACGGCCAGGTGGTGTATGAGGCCGTCATCATCGGGAACACCACGTGGTTGAATTCGGGCGGCTCTTGGATTACGGTCACCGGCAACAACGCGGCCGAAAATCCCGGCGACGCCCTCGACGCGTTTTTCCCCACCGATTCTTGGAGCAACTGGAAGCTGGAAGGCACGACCACGCTCAACGGTCAAAAGGTGCAACACTACACGATTGATTTGACCAACTTCCAAGGAGTGGCTCAAACCATCACGCAATTCCAGATTCCTTTGCCCGGGCAAGGCTCGGTGCTCTTCCACACCCAGCGTTTGCAAGGCGAGGCATTTGTTTTGCCTGATGGCACGATTATCAAAGCCGCGTATCACTTCCAGGGCGACATTGACAAAAACGGTCAAAAGGTCCCGGCCGTTCTCGATGTCAGCATCGAAGTCTCTGACATCAACGCCAACATTCAGATTACGCCGCCGCCGGGGGCCTCGGCTGGCGCTCAGCAATCGCCCATCCCCTTGCCGCCCGGCGCGGTGGTTCAAATGAGCTCCCCCGCGATGAACATTTATACTGTGTCGGGCACGTCCATCGCTGATGTGTTGGCGTTCTTCGAGCAGACTTTGCCCCAGCAAGGCTATCAGATTGCTTCCAAGATGGGCGACAACAACTCAGGGTGGATGCTGCAAGTCGTAACCCCCAAAGGCGAAACCTATACGGTGATGGTGAGCGCTGGCGATGGCCCAGACCAGGTCAGCATCATGGTTTCCAAATAATCTGCTGTTTGATTTTGTCAACCCCAACCAAAAACAACGGAGAGCCTCGCGCGAGGCTCTCCGTTTTGTCATCAGGAAAGGGGCGTTGTTGATTAGCGTTCGACGGTGAAAAAGGTATAGTGATAGGCGATTTTGTCGTCTAAGAGCCCAAACACGTCGTTGCCGTTTCGCACCGAGCCAGCCGAGGAGGTGGCTTCCCAGGTGAAATGCCGTGAATTGCCCGTGCCCGAGCGGCCAGTGAGGCGGAAGGTGGCATTGGGCAGGATGTCGTTGAAGAGCGAGACATACCACGAGCGAATGGCCTCTTTGCCCGTGACCGTGCGCGCGGTGTTGACGTGGACGGCGCGGTCCGTATAGAGTGCGACCACTTTGTCGGGGTCGTGGGTGTTGAGTGCGGCGATGTAGGCTTCGGTGATATCTTGGGGTTGTGGCTGCGGCGAAGAAGGCCAAGAGAAAGTCGCGATGGCGCGCCAGATGCTGGGGTCTAAAGCGCGGGTGAAGTGCCATTCCCAGAAGTTGACGCCCAGCAACCCCAGTTTCACTGCGGTGGACATGAAGGTTTGGATTTCCGAAGCAGAGGGCACCCATGTGCCGTATTTGTATGCCGAGCCGGTAGCAGCGATAGGCTGGTCGGGGAACATAGCTTGGAATTCCCGCACACTGCGGATGAGTTGGTCGGCGGGGTTGTGGGCTGTGACCCAATACACTTGGGGCATGTTGAAGTCGCAGCGGCTGAGGAATTCGTTCCAGGGGAAGGCGGGATGGTAGCTGGGGAAGCGGAAGGAGCTGAGGCCAATGGGCACGCCCGCTGGCATCTGGTTGCGGAGGGTAATCATGAACGTGCGGGCTGCTTTATCCATGCCGCTGGCTTCGAATTCCATTTCGGCGTCAATGACGTAGCCGTCGAGCCCCAATTGCTGCATGCGCTGGGCGGCCACGGTGGCTTCGCCCGCGGGGTCGCGGCCATAGATGTAATGCCAGCCCCAAGGGTGGATGCCACGCGCCCGCAGGGCGCTCACCAAAGGCGGCACCAGGTCACGATGGTTGGTCCAGTCGTAGTTGTAGATGTTGGTGCCGTCCGCAATTTTGATGAGGACGTGGGAAAGGCCGGCCTGCTGGGCCAGGTTGGCGATGGTTTCGACGTTGCCGCCTTCGCACAGATAGATTTTCCATAAAAACATGCCTTTTCCGCTGATCATGCAAAACCTCCTCGGTGGGGAACGGCCGCGAGCAAGCGCTCGCAGAACCGCCGGAAGGGCGGGGAAGATGCCGTGGTTTCAAAAGGTCCTCAATTAGTTTAGCATATTTTTGGGCGGGCAGGGGGCGCAGCCCTTGGGCGGGGCGCGGGGCCTAACTTTGTTGGGCCAGGCTGCCATCCAGCCCCAGTTCGGGCGCGATGCGCTTCATGGCCTCGATGACGTTGCCGACGTGTTCCCACAGGTCGAGGCCAATTTCCTCCGCGCCGCGGCGAATGGCTTCGCGGTCGGCACCGGCCGCGAACGACTTGTCCTTCCACTTTTTCTTGACCGATTTCACTTTCAGGTCGTAGAGGGATTTGGAGGGGCGCACCAGGGCTACGGCGGTGATGAGGCCGGTGATTTCGTCGCAGGCGTAGAGCGCGTGTTCCATCAGGGTTTCGCGGGGGTAGCCGGTGTGGTCGGCGTGAGAGAGGATGGCCCGCACGATTTCTTCGGGCACGCCCCGCTCGCGCAAAATCGGCGCGCCGGCGACGGGGTGTTCTTCCAGGGTGGGGTGAATTTCCCAATCGAAATCGTGCAAGAGGCCGGTGATGCCCCATTTTTCGACATCTTCGCCGAATTTTTCAGCGTAAAACCGCATGGCTGCTTCAACCGCCAGCATGTGGCGCCGCAGGTTGGGGTTTTGAACGAATTCATGCACGATGTCAAGGGCTTGGTCGCGGGTGATCATGGGGAATCCTCCGAGAAGATGGGTTCGGGCTTCCCAAGTACGGGGAGCGGATGGGTGAGATGCACGTCGAGCACGGCGCGGCTGGTGGCCAATATTTCGCGCAGGTTCCAATAGAGATAGGGCCCGGTGCGGTAGGTTCGACGGTCGGCTGCCACGCCCACGGCATCGAGGCCCAACGCGCGGCAGGTGTACACTGCTCGGTAGAGGTGGTAGCGTTGGGTGACTACCAAGGCTTCTGTGACCCCAAAGATGGCTTGGGCGCGATAGCAGGTGTCGTAGGTGCGGCGGCCGGCATAATCCAAAACCAAGGCCTCGTCGGGCACGCCCAGTTGCAGGGCATATTGGCGCATGGCTTCGGGTTCGTTGTAATACACGAAGCGGTTGTCGCCGCTGAGGAGCAGTTTTTGCACTTTGCCGCTGAGGTAAAGGTCGGCTGCGGTGGCGATGCGGTCTTGCAGGATGGGGGTCGGTGTGCCGTCGCGCCACAGGCCGGCGCCGAAGACGATGGCGACGGGTTTGGGCGGGGCTGCTTCAGTGGTGGCTGCCAGGTAGGGCGTGGCACGCCAAATTACCCAACCTCTGGTTGCAAGAAGCAGGCCGATTCCGAGGCCGCCGCTTACGAAGGTCCATTGCGCGAATTTCCACAGCCAGCGTCGCATTGGCGTGATTATACCACCCAAGCAAACAGCCCCTCCGCAGAGGGGCTGTAGTCTTTTCGGGGGAATGGCTGGGTTCTGGTGCTATACCATTTTTTCGCGGATGCTCGCGCTGATGAAGTCCAGCGTGGCGACGGTGATGGTGATGAGCCACACGGCCAAGCCGGCTTGTTCGTATTGGAATTGGTGAATCCATTGGATGAGCAGGAAGCCAATCCCGCCGCCGCCGACCAAACCAATGATGGTGGACATGCGGACGTTGATGTCCCAGCGATAGAGGGTGAAGGCGGTGAAGGGGGGCATGACCTGGGGCACAACGGCATAGACGATGGTTTGGAGGCGGGTTGCGCCGGTGGCGTGGAGGGCTTCGATGGGGCCGGGGTCAATGCTTTCGATGGCTTCGGAGTACAACTTTCCGAGGGCTGCCACAGAGTGGATGGTCAGTGCGATGAAGCCGGCAAAGGGGCCGGGCCCTACCCAAATGACGCCCATGATTGCCCAAATCAGGGGTTCGATGGAGCGCCCGATGTTGAGCGCCAGCCGCACCGCGGTGTAGATCATCCGCCCAATGGGGATGCTGCTGCCTGTGCCAAGCCGCAAGGCCCAGTATGCGCCTAAAACGGCCATGATGGCAGCCCCCAGCAGCCCTGTGTGGGGGGCAGCTTGGAGGGCTTCTTCCGCTCCGCGGGTGATGCCTAAAATGCCGTGTGCGTATCCGATGCCTAAGGCGTAGCCGATGCCCGCGCCAATGAGGGCCATGCCTGCCACGCCCACCGCCAGAGATACTTTGGCTGGCAGCCGCTCGGCTATGGCGTCCAGCGCACGGCTCAGCAGCCGATAAGCCAGGATTGCCCCGCCGAGCACCAAAATGGTGTAGACCACGAAGGTCAGCACGGGCGCTTTTTCCAGGCCGCCAAAGGAGGGTGTGATGAGGTCGCCTAAGCGTCTGCCGAGATAGGCGCCGCCCACCAAGCCGATGACGCCTCCTACGAAGCCTTGGGTCGTGGTGTGGATGGCGTTCATCAGGTTGCGCGCGGCCAAGAAGGAAAGGGGCACGCTGAGCACAATCCCCACTGCGGTGGCCATCAGCCCCATCATGATGCTTTCCAGCATGGCTTGCAGGGCCAGTTTCATCTCTTCGCTGAGTTTGCCAGTGAATTTAGAGGCCCCGCGTTGAATCACCCGCAAGGTGTGAATTTGCGGGCCTTGCGCGACGCTGGGGATGGTCACATCGGGGATGTAAAGTTGCGTGGTGAATGTGCCATCGGGGCCGACTTCAATGTCGGTGGGGCCAACGCCGCGGGGGGTGAATGCGTTGCCGATGGGGTTTTCCCATTCGATGTGGACGGGTTTGTTAGGCACGAAGCCGCCCCCGCGAATGGTCAGCAGGGTGCCGTAGGTGAGTTTGCCTTTGTTGTCGCGGGTGCTCAGGTCGCCGCAGGTGGGGGTCACCACGATCCAGGGCCCGTTTTCTTTGGGTTGATTTTCGGGCGGTGGGTTGGAGCCAGGGGGGCAAGGGGCCTGAATTTTGGCCTCGGCGACCAGTTGTGATTCGCTGTAGTCGAAGGCGACCCGCCAGGGCCAAACGATGCGGCTGAGGATGACACCGGTGTCTTTGTATTCGCGGATGGCTTTTTCGGGGTTGATTTGGACGATGCGTGTGCCCAAAATCAGCGTGCCTACGATGACCAAGAGGTAAAACGTGCCCATGCTGGGGGCGCGTTGGCCAGGCTGTAAGCGCGCGGCGTCAATGATGTTCCAGACCCAAATGGCCACCACCACAAAGGCGGTGAGCAGTGCGGTCAGGGCATACAGTTTTTTCTGCTCTTCGGGGGCTAAAACCGTGTCGATCATGGCCGGCGCGGCGACGCCGAGCACCACCGCGGTCAGCCCCACAAAGGCTGCGGGGGCGACGTTGGTGGCAAATTCGCCCTTGAGCACATACCGCTTGAGCAGCCAATAAATGGCCAACAAAAAGACCAACAGCGCCGCAGACTCGGCAATGAAACGCAGGTAGGCATGATAACTGAGGGTGTAGTCGGGGTAGCGGGGGCGCTGCGCCGCGGCAAAAATGGCCAACCCGCTGAGGATGGTGACGCTGAGGAAGATGTAAATTCCGCGGCTGATGGCGCCGCCAACGGCTTGCCCCAGGCCGGGAACCAGCAGCGACAACAGGGCCTGGAGCCAGGCAGGTTTGCGGGGAGTCGTTTCGGTCACGGTCACTCCTTTGCACGCACAGGATGGTTAGCCGCCCACGCTGAGCCGCTGGGCTTCTTGGCCGTAGATGTGCTTGAATTCGGCGTCGGTGATGTTGCGGATGTCTTCGCCCGTGCCTTGATACACCAATTCGCCATCTCGGAGGCCAATCACCTTGGTGGCATAGCGTTGGACCAGGTCAAGGTAGTGCAGGCTGCAAAGCACGGTGATGTTTTGTTCCTGGTTGAGTTTTTCCAGATAGCCCAAGATGGAATGCGCCAGCACCGGGTCCAAACTGGCGACGGGTTCGTCGGCCAGGATCATTTTCGGCTCTTGCATCAAGGCGCGGGCGATGCCGACGCGTTGCTTCTGCCCGCCGCTCAGGGCGTCGGCGCGGTTGTGGGCTTTGTCGGCAATGCCAACCCGTTCCAGGGCTTTCAGCGCGCGCTGTTTTTCGCGTTGGGGGAAGTAGTTGATTAAACTCCACCACGAAGGCAGATAGCCCAAACGGCCTGTCAGAACGTTGGTGAGCACCGACGAGCGGTCTACCAGGTTGAAATGCTGGAAAATCATGCCAATCTCGCGGCGGATGCGGCGCATTTCCGCATCGCTGGCTTGGGTGATGTCCACGCCGTTCCAGAGGATGCGCCCTTCGGTGGGCTCGATGAGGCGGTTGATGCACCGCAAGAGGGTGGATTTCCCCGAGCCGCTCAGGCCGATGATGACCAGAAATTCGCCGTCTTCCACGGTGAAACTGACATTTTTGAGCGCTACGGTGCCGTCTTCGTAGACCTTGGTGAGATTTTCGACAATCAGCATGGGTCCCTCGCATGAATGCCTGAAGGGGCGGAAAATAAAAAAGAGGCGAGGGAAGCAGGCTCCCCTCGCCTCAAGTGTCGAGCGGTTATTTGTTCAGGTCTTCGATGCTCATCCCAGCGGCTTCGAGGGCCTGGCGGAAGCCGTCGTAGAAGGAGTCATCCACCGGCTCGAGCCCTTGCCAGGAGAACAGCCCCTTGAGCAGCGCCTTGCCCTCGTCGCTGTCGTTGAGGGTCAGCAAGGCGTTCACGATCTTTTCGCGCAGGTCTTGCGGGAAGTCGGGGCGGAAGGAGATGTTGTCGTTGGGGATAGGCGGAGAAGTTGCGATGACCACGACTTTGTCGTTGACGTCGGGGTAGTCTTTGGCCACCAAGACGCGTGCGTCTTGGAAGGTGGCGCCGGCATCGCAGTCGCCGTTGTAGACCGCGAGCACGGTGGCGTCGTGCCCGCCGGTGTCCACGATGCGGGCCAAGTCTTTGTCAGGGTCAATCCCTGCGCCCAGCATCATCAACTTGGGCATGACCCACCCCGAGGTGGATTCGGGGTCGGGGCGGCAGAAGGTTTTGCCGACCAAGTCTTTGAGTTCTTTGATGCCCGAATCGGCCTGGGTGATGATTTGGCCAGCGTAGGAAGTCGAGCCGTAGCGCACCGAAGCCAGTGCGACGTCGGCGCAGCCTTTTTGGTGGGCGCGCACGTAGCCAAACGTGTTGAGCGCACCCATCTGAGCCTCACCACTGCACATTGCCTCGATTTGGGCTGCATAGTCGGTGGGGATCACGGGCTTGATGACCAAGCCGGTCTTTTCCTCGATGTATTGTGCGATAGGCTCGGCCCCTTTCAGCACCTTTTGGGTGTCCTGCGAGGGCGTGAGCGCCCAGATGATGGGGTTTTCTTCGGTGCCCAAGGCAGCCGTGGGGGCCTCGGTCGGCGCCTCGGTGGGCGCTTCGGTCGGGGCTGCGGTGGCCGGAGCCTCGGTAACCTGGGCCTCGGTGGGCGCCTCGGTCGGCGCGGGTGTTGGCGTGCTCTTGCTGCAGGCCGCCAGCACGGTCGCAGCCAGCACCAGTAAGGCCAGCACCACGTACAGCGTTCGGGACTTACGCATCTTTCTCCTCCTTAAATTGAGGCGGAATTTTGCCCCGCGTCGGGGCTGAATAAACACTTTTTATCTTACCTGAATTTGCCTTTTGTCGCAAGGGGCGCTGCTTTTATTCGGTTCGGTGTTCTGCGTGGGCGTCGCGCGGCGCCATCATGGCTCCATTGGCCCGGGTTTGCTTGGGCTAAACGCGCACCAAAACACCCGGTCGCGCTACCACGGATTGAGGCTTTCGGGTATAATTTGATCTTGAAATTATCTCCAAAAGACGGAGCAGAACCATGCCAGCCCAAGCCCAACACGCGGGCCGCGAGCGCTATACCGTGGTGCCGCGAACGTTGATTTTTCTCACCCGAGGTGATGAGGTGCTGCTGCTCAAGGGCGCACCTCACAAGCGTTTGTGGGCCAACCAATACAATGGCGTGGGTGGGCACGTGGAGCGGGGGGAAGATGTGCTCTCGGCCGCCCGACGAGAGTTGGAAGAGGAAACCGGCCTGCGGGCCGCAACGCTGTGGTTGTGTGGCACGGTGACGATTGACGCCTCGCCAGAGGTGGGCGTGTTGCTGTTCGTCTTTCGCGGCACACCCGAGGACCCCGCCGCGCCCTTGCGGGCTTCCGCAGAGGGCACTTTGCAGTGGGTCCCCCGGGACGCTCTGGATTCGCTGCCATTGGTCGAAGACTTGCACGTCCTGCTGCCCAAAGTGCTTTCCATGCACCCCGGTCACCCGCCTTTTTCAGCCCGTTACCGTTATCTTGATGAGCAGTTGGAGATCGAATTTGCCGTTTGACACCGCGATGGTGACTTTGTTGGTCACGACTTGGCAAAACCAAAAACCTATCGTAAACTTATAGCCACTATGGACGTTGTGCAGACCCTCAAAAAGCTATATCCCGCCTGGCTGGAAGCCGCTTCTGACGCGTTGGCCCAGGGCGATACCACCCGTCAGAGTCTCCGTCCGCAATTGGAGCGCTTCTATGAGCTCTTGCTCCAAAGCGTGGAGACCAATGACCCCACTTGGCTGGATTCCATTTTGTATCTTTGGGTCTGGTCCCAAACGGTTACGGACCTTAACAGCGAAAACATCACCATCATCGGCGCGTTGCAGGCCTTGATGGATGCCATGCTGGAAGTCGCGCGAGCGCAACTCTCTGAGATTGAAACGCTCCAACTGCTGGAAGCGCTGCAACCCTACTGGTTTCACATGGTGGAATACGCAGCCAACCAGGAAATGCGGGCTCGGTTGGACCACACCGTTGCGGAGCTGGAGCGTATCCAACGGGAGTTGGAGCGGCTGGACAAATCCAAATCTGACTTTATTTCCGTGGCAGCCCACGAGCTCAAAACGCCGCTCACCCTCATCGAAGGCTACGCGGCCATGCTGCGCGACGCGTTGGCGCCGATTGACCCAACGCTCAAAGCCCAAATTGACCCCATGCTGGAAGGCATCTTCCGCGGCAGCGAGCGCATCCGCCAGATTGTGGACGATCTCACCGATGTCTCGCTGATTGACAACAACATGCTCAAACTGGCCTATCAACCCGTGTGGCTGGGGCAAATTTTTAGGGCTTTGGCCGACGAGCTGGCCCCCGTGTTGGAAGAGCGGCACCTGACTTTGAAGATTCACCGCTTCCCAGGAAGCGAGCGGATGATCTTTGGTGATTTGGAGCGTTTGCGTCAGGTCTTTCGCAATTTGCTTACGAACGCCATCAAATACACACCTGACGGCGGCAAAATCACCATTGATGGGCGCTTGTTGCCTGGTTTCATCGAAATCCGTGTTTCTGATACCGGCATCGGCATTGCGCCCGAAGACCAGCAGCGGATTTTCGATAAATTTGGCCGCGTGGGCGATCCGCGAACCCACTCCAGCGGAAAGACACGCTTCAAAGGGGGCGGCCCAGGGCTGGGGTTGCCGATTGCCAAGGGCATCGTGGAGGCTCATGGCGGTTCCATTTGGGTGGAATCTCCAGGATACGATGAAGAGAAGTGCCCAGGCTCGACTTTCCACGTGCTGTTGCCTCTCCGAGAGGAGCAACCGGATGCCGAGAAGGGCTCGCTTTTTGCCAAATTGGCAGCCTACATTAAGAAAGGAGAGCAACCATGAAACCAGCCGATCGCCTCGCCAACTTTGGTGCCTATTTCTTCGCAGAACTGGGCAAAAAGATTGCCGCCTTGCGTGCGCAAGGCCATGACATTATCCGCATTGACATTGGCGCGCCCGACTTGCCGCCGCCCGATTTCGTGATTGACGCGTTGGTCGAGAGCGCCCGTCGCCCTGATACCCATAGCTACACCACCTATGGCGGCACGCCCGAGTTCAAGCAGGCCGTGGCGGAATATTATCGGCGGCGTTTCAACGTGGAAGTTGATCCGGCCACCGAGGTTTTGGGGCTGATTGGCTCCAAAGAAGGCCTCTTCCATTTGGCGCAGGCCTGGGTCAACCCGGGCGATATTGTGTTGATCCCCGATCCGGGCTATCCCACTTATCGCGCGGGCACGTTGCTCGCGGGCGGCGAGCCCTATTTCTTGCCGCTTCTGCCGGAAAAGGGCTTCCTGCCTGACCTGGAGGCCATCCCTGACGACGTGCTGCGCCGCGCCAAAATTTTGTGGCTCAACTACCCCAACAACCCCACCAGCGCAATCGCCCCGCTGACTTTCTTTGAAGAGGCCGTGGCGTTTGCCCGCAAACACGACATCCTCATCGCCCATGATGCCCCCTACGTGGACGTGACCTTCGACGGCTACAAAGCGCCCAGCCTGCTGGAGGTCCCGGGCGCCAAAGAAGTCGCTGTGGAATTCAATTCCCTTTCCAAGGCCTTCAACATGGCGGGCTGGCGTTTGGGGATGATGGTAGGGAACCCTGACGTCGTGCGGGCTGTGCACGTTTACAAAAGCCAGGTAGACACCTCGCACTTCCTGCCGGTCTTGCAAGGCGGCATCGTAGCCATGACCGACGAGCGCATTTGGCCGTGGGTCGAAGAGCGCAACGCCATTTACAAACAGCGCCGCGACATCGTCGTTGAGGCTTTGCGTGAGGCCGGCATTCCGGTGGAAACCCCCAAGGCCTCGTTGTATGTCTGGTATCCGCTGCCCGAAGGCGAAACCGACAGCAAGGCCTTTTGCGCTCGCGCCCTGGAAGAAGCAGGCGTCAGCATGACCCCAGGGCGGATTTTCGGCCCCCACGGCGAGGGCTTTGTGCGTGTTTCGCTGGGCACCGATGCCACCAAACTCCAGGAGGCCATGGAACGGTTGGTCGCATGGCTGAAAAAATGAGCCACCCGACACAGGCACCCAAGGAGCGGGCCTTCTTGGTTGGGGTCTCCCTACGGGGGAAACCCCAACTTTTGCCTTTGGAAGAATCGTTGGCCGAGCTGGCCCGCCTGGCCGAGACCGCGGGGCTGGAGGTTGTGGGCGAGGCCACCCAGCGGTTGGACCGCCCCTACCCGAAAACCTTTGTGGGCCCCGGCAAACTCGAAGAAATCAAGGCCCTGGTCGAAGAAACCCAGGCCAACGTCGTCATCTTCGACGATGAGCTCTCCCCGCGCCACCTGCGGGAGCTGGAAGCCTATTTTGGCGACCACGTGCGCGTCTTAGACCGCACGGCCTTGATTTTAGACATTTTTGCCCAACACGCGCACACGCGTGAGGGCGCCTTGCAAGTGGAATTAGCGCAATACGAATACCGCCTTCCCCGTCTGACCCGCGCCTGGACGCACCTGGCGCGTCAGACGGGCGGGGGCGGCGGCCGGGCTGGCCGCATGGGCGGGGTAGGCTTGCGCGGCCCGGGCGAGCGCCAGCTGGAAGTGGACCGCCGCGATATTCGGCGGCGGATGGCGCACCTGCGCAAGGAATTGGAAAAAGTGCGCGCCCATCGGCAGCGCTATCGCGCCCGCCGACGCAAAAACCGCTTGCCCGTCGTGGCCTTGGTGGGCTATACCAACGCTGGTAAGTCTACCTTGCTCAACCGCTTGACCAACGCCGACGTGTACGTCGCCGACCAACTTTTTGCTACTTTGGACCCTACCACCCGCCGGGTCGAACTTCCAGGCGGCCATTTGGCGCTCTTTACCGATACGGTGGGCTTCATCCAAAAACTCCCCACCTCGTTGGTGGCTGCTTTCCGCGCGACCCTGGAGGAGATTACCGAGGCCGATTTGCTCTTGCATGTCATTGACATCACCCACCCCCACGCTTCGGCTCAGGCCGAGGCCGTGTTGCAAACCCTGCAGGAAATCGGCGCAGACCACATCCCCATCTTGACCGTGCTCAACAAGATTGATTTGCTCGAAGACCCCGCCCGCGCCCAAGCCGCTCTGGAAGCCTTCCCCAACGCGGTGGCGATTTCCGCCCTCACTGGCCAGGGCATCCCCGAATTGTTGCAAGCCGTGGCCGACAAACTTTATGCTTCTTACGAACCCGTGACCGTGGATTTGCCTTACGAGCAAGGCGGGTTGATCGCGCTTTTCCATGAAATGGGGCAGGTGGAAGAGGTCCAACACCATCGTGGGGGCGTGCGCATTCGAGGGAGAATCCCCGGCCGTTTGGTCGCTCGGTACGCGCCTTTTGTCGTCCGTCAGCAAGACGCCCCGCAAGCGCCATAGCAGGAGGACCCCGGTGGATGCCTTCAATCGTTTTTTAGACCGTGTTTCGGAATTTTTTGCCCGCCGTAAGGGCTTGCTGCTGATGTTGGGCATGGCGTTGATTGTGCTCAATTTCGTTTTGCAGTTTGTCCCTGGTTGGGTGGGCGAGAGCAATTTGTTTTTGCACTTGGGCGTGCTGTTGGGCTTGTTGGGCGTCTTGTTGGCCTGGGCGTTGTAGCGTTGCGATGATTTTGCTTTTCAACAAGCCCTATGGCGTGCTTTCGTCTTTCACCGATGAGGAAGGCCGCCCGACGCTGGCGGCATACATCCCTGTGCCGGGCGTGTATGCTGCGGGGCGGCTGGATTTGCGTTCGGAAGGGCTGTTGGTGCTCACCGACGAGGGCGTGGTAGCCCATCGGCTGACGCACCCCCGCTACAAATTGCCCAAGACCTACTGGGTGCAGGTGGAGGGCATCCCCACCGAATCGCAGTTGCAGGCTTTGCGGGAAGGCGTGGTGGTCAAAGGGCGGCGCACCCTGCCCGCGCAGGTGCGCGTGATTCCCGACCCGGGGTTGCCGCCTCGCCCCAAACCGGTCACGCCCCACGGCCCCACCGCGTGGCTGGAAATCATCCTGCGGGAAGGCAAAAAGCGGCAGGTGCGCCACATGACCGCCGCGGTGGGCTTGCCAACGTTGCGCCTCTTTCGCTGGGCTGTGGGCCCCCTCACCGCGGCCGGCCTGCGCCCTGGCCAATGGCGTTACCTCACCCCTCGCGAAGAACGCACCCTCAAACGCGCCTTGAAAATGCGGTGAGTGCCCCCCCTAACCCCCTA
>Ga0256914_1002725_pt1 | contig 14533 bp, 11 predicted proteins | sample HulkmetaG_FD_191571 | JGI IMG/M metagenome (GOLD analysis project Ga0256914, IMG submission 191571) | Hydrothermal chimney microbial communities from Main Endeavour vent field at the Juan de Fuca Ridge, Pacific Ocean - Hulk | ecosystem: Environmental > Aquatic > Marine > Hydrothermal vents ... | reverse complement strand
AGATAGTCTAATGAATTGGCTATCCTCTTCATATCTTCTTTTTTCGCAACACCCAATAAATGGACGTTTGCGCTCATTGGATTGCACAACGGCCCTGCCAGATTAAATATCGTCCTTATTCCCAAGACCTTTCTGACAGGCGCGGCATTCTTCATCGCAAAAAAGACCTCCGGGGCAAACAGAAAACAGAATTTTTTCTCATACATACACAGATAAGCGGCCTCAGTGGTAATATGCAGGGGCCAGCCCAATGCCTCAAAGATATCCGCGCTCCCTACCTTTCCAGATGCGGAACGATTCCCGTGTTTTGCAACATACACACCGAAAAACGCGCAAACAACCGCAACTGCCGAAGATATATTCAACTTATAAGTACCGCTTCCTCCCGTGCCGCAACAATCCAGTATCACGTTAAAACTCGGAGCCAGCACCCCATTAAAAGGGGCCGAAGCAAGTATGGCCTTGACCGCGCCCGCTATCTCCTGTCCATCTTCTCCTTTATATGCCAATATTGACAAAACACCTCCAGCATGGGCAGGATCTATTTGTTTCCTCAACAGGGCCTTAGTAAACTTCTCTGCTCCGTGAAAACCCAAATTCCCTTTTTCTATAAGCTCTTTGACATAATTCATAATTATATCCTCCTTGCTATCTCAAAAAACACCCTCCCCATAATGAAGGCATCTGCATATGCCCTATGATAATCCATATCCTCTTCTATTCCAAGATATTTTGCAACAGAGGCCAGCTTATAACTACTCAACCCGGGAAGCATCCTGCGGGCAATTTCCAAGACGTCTATCACCTGATTATCCAACAAAGGCCCGCCGCACAACTGCAATTCCTTGTTCAAAAACCCCATATCAAATCCCGCATTATAAGCCAACAAAGGCAAGTCCTTGACGAATGCCAAAAAGCTATCAGCAACGTCCATAAACTTGGGACAAGAAGCCAACATCTCGTCTGTAATACCGTTTACCCTCGTTGCTTCATAGGGCATAGGCATATCCGGATTTATCAAAATATCAAACTTCTCAACCTCATTGCCCTTTTTGTCAAACTTAACGGCCCCGATTTCGCAAACCCTATCGCCGTTACTATAATTCATCCCGGTAGTCTCAACGTCTAAAGCAATGAGAAAATCACTGTTCAATTAGGCCTCTTTCCTTTAATTCCTTTAAAATCAGACCCGCCATATACTCCGGCCCTCCCAAGTCAGAATCAACCACGATATCAGCGCTCTGCCTGTAAAAATCTTCCCTATAATCCATCAATTCCTTAATCTTGGCAAGGGGATCGTCTACCTGAAGCAAAGGCCTTGAAGTATCGTCTTTAACCCGTTGATATACCTTTTCAGGCGTGGTCTTGAGCCATACCACCACACCTATCTTCTTCAATAACGGCCGATTTTCCTGTTTTACGACAACACCTCCGCCGGTTGATATGACATACCTATCCAAATTCTGCATAGAGAGCAATGTATCTGATTCTATCCTGCGAAATTCCTGTTCACCGAACCTTGCGAAAATATCGCTAATCTTCATCCTTTGCGAGCATTCTATCTCACCATCCATATCCATAAAAGAAAACCCCAATTTTTGCGCCAATATCCTGCCTATAAACGTCTTCCCACTGCCCATAAATCCGATTAAAACCACATTCATAATCCGCTCCATTTTTAACTAGAATAGGCCACTCTGTGTTCCATTGCCTTTGCAATAGTCGGCCCGTCGCAGTACTCTATATTCGCGCCAACCGCCAACCCCATACCTATCCTAAAAACCTTAACAGGATACTTTTTCAATATCTCTTTTACGTAAACAGCTGTTGTCTCGCCTTCTGCATCTGCATCAGTTGCAATAATAACCTCTTTTATAAAACCTGAGGCAAGCAGTCTCTCTAACTTTGACAAGCGTATATCAACTGCTTGTCCCGGAGACACCGAGCCCAAAAGCACATAATAAAGCCCGCGATAAGCGCCTGACTTCTCTATTGCGCTTACATCGGAAGGCCTTTCCACAATACACAAAACAGAACCGTCCCTTTTTTCATCTGCGCATACCTGACAAAGAGGGCCTTGCGCAAAATTATTACACCTCTCGCAAAACGATATCTTGTCTCTCATATAATATATTGCCGAGGCAAGGGACTTGGCATCGTCTTTAGAAGCCTCCAATATATGAAACACCATCCTTTCAGCGCTTTTCCTGCCCACCCCGGGAAGATGGCTAAGCTCTGTTATCGCCTTTTCTATCAACTCCGGATACAGGCTCACTTCAACCTCCCCCTGCCCACTATCTTTCCGCCAAACGTCTTTAACAAATAATCCACCTTCTCCTCAAAATCCTTATCCTTTGGAACATCCGACTGCTGGGCGCAGGTAAATACAATCGGCACCTTCTTTCCGATAATCCTTCCAACAGTCTCTTCAATAATGGCCTTATTTTTTGAATTCAAGGCCGTATCGTAAGCAAATTTATGTTTAAACACCACACTCAACCTGCCGTTTTCCCCTGCAACGGAAGCCACGTCCTGCATACTATGGGCCAAAAGTGTATTGCCCGCTTTCATAATATCCGTTATAGCCTTTTTCCATATCTCAGCGGCCGGACTTGGTTTTGCCCTTTTGGCTGGACGGGCCGGCGGCATCTGCCTAACCTCTTGAGAGGAAGCAGGCTGAACAGCCTGCGCCGGGACTGATGCCTTATACGAATGCGCTTTTGAGAAAATCTCCTCCCACGACTTAACGCCTGAACGCAAAGCCGCCTTGACAACAGCCATCTCAAAAGGCAGGCGTTTTAAAGGAGATGGCCTCATCCAAGACTCCAACTTCAAAAATACCTGCAATATATAGAATGCCTCATCTGCGGTAAGTAAATCCGAAACCTCTTTTAGAGAATCCAAATCCACCACCATATTCAAAAGATCCTCGGAAACGCCCTGTTTTATAAAAAGCACATCCCTGAACAATCTGCGCAAGGCCTCTGATAAATTCATCAAATCCACGCCATTCAAAACGGCCTTTGCCAACAGCTCCACAGCCACTTTTGCATCAGAGCGCGCAATCTCCTTTGCCAAGCCTGCCACAACCTGCCCGCTAACGTGCATTGACAATACCGAAATAATGTCCTCATCCGACTGGCCGCACGCCGATAGAATAACGGCCTGCTCTAATAAAGACTCGGCGTCCCTCATACTTCCATTGGAAGCCGACACAACAACAGAAATAACATCGTCAGACAAATCAACGCCTTCTTTCTGCAAAACGGATTTTAAATACGCAGACATCTGTTTGGGCATCACCTTTCTAAAATCAAGGCGTTGACAACGCGATATAATCGTATCCGGCAATTTAAACGCGTGAGTCGTTGCCAATATAAACTTCACATAAGGAGGCGGCTCTTCCAATGTCTTAAGCAAGGCATTAAAGGCCTCTGTGGTAAGCATATGCACCTCATCTATGATATAGACCTTATAATTGCCTGAAGACGGGGCAAACTTCACATTCTCCCGCAATTGCCTTACCTCATCTATCCTGCGATTTGAGGCGGCGTCTATCTCAATCACATCCATAGACCTGCCTTTGGCGATATCAATACAGGATTGACAATTACAGCACGGTTCATTCCCCTGAGGCGATGCGCAATTCAAAAGTTTTGCAAATATCCTTCCAAGAGATGTCTTGCCTATACCGTGAGGGCCTGAAAAAAGGTAAGCGCTCGCTATCCTGCCAGATGAAAAAGCGCCTTGCAATATTGCGGAGATGTGATTCTGGCCAACGACCTCGGAAAACCTTTGTGGACGATATCGTTGAACAAAGGGGCGATAAAAAGACATACCTACATCCCTTCGGCTGTTAACCTCTCTTTTAGATCCTCTATCTGTTTTTTAAGGGCTTCGGGCATGCCCAATATATCCGTATCAATAAATCCCCTAATGATAATAGAACGGGCTTCATCCTCGCTGATACCCCGCGTTGCAAGATATTCTATCTCCTCATTGCTGATTTTGCCTATCGCCGCCTCGTGAGATAAGTCAACATCCCTGTAATCCGTTTCCAGTTCAGGGATAGCGTGTATATTCCCTTTTTCAGAGACAACCAAGCCCTGACACTCAAGATGCCCCTTTACGTCCTGCGCCTTGGCATACAAGTGCCCGCGGGCAATAATCTTTCCTCCCAGACTAATTGTCCTGCTGACAAGTTCAGCTGATGTATAAGGGTGTTCCAAAATAGCGCGTGAACCAACATCCTGAATAGAATCATTGTGCGCAACCATAATAGAATTAAGGCTTGCGCGCGCGCCCTTTCCTGCCAAAACAGCGGTTGGATACATCTTAACCATCTTCACGGGTTTTAAACAAACGTAATTGGAGATAAACGTAGCGCCAGCCTTAACAATGGCCGCGCTTTTAGGCATAACCTCTACGCTCTCCGACCATGAATGAATCATAGTAAAATTAAGATAAGCGCCTTCTTCAACAAAATATTCCGATATCCCAAGGTGTATGGCATCCTCCGCCGCTTTAGAGGAAGTGCATCCGTTTATAACGTATGCCTTTGCGTTCTTCTCCACGACAATCAAATTCCTGACCTTTTGAGAAAAGGCCTTCTTCTTAAGCATAAGGCAAACCTGCACAGGGAACATCACAGTATGCCCTTCCTTGACGAGCAAAAGATACCCGCCTTCAGTCTCCATATCAATACTCTGTCCGGAGCGGTTAAAGGCCTTGCCCACATAATCCTTATATTTAGGATACTTCTTAATGCCTTCATCAATAGGCAAAAGCTCCACACCTCGTTCCCTTGATCCCGACAAAGAGACCTTATTGTCGACCTGCATAAAAGTCCCTGCGCGGGAAGAATCGTTTAAATCTATTCCCGCGTCAAGCAACTGTTTCTTATCTATATCCTTATCATTCCATTCTGACGCCATGACACTCCTTACACCTTTCATACCCGCTTGCCTTAATAGTCTCAAACATCGCCTTAGGATCGCCGACGCAATAGAGGTTCCCGTCTATCATCAAACACCCGCGTTGCGCGTTTATATAATCAATAATATAACCTGTATGGGATATCACAAAACAACTTGCCTTTTCCGACACGAGATAATCGTTCAGGGCCTTTCCCATAATAGAGATATTTTCCAAGTCAACGCCTGATTCAGGTTCGTCTAATAAGATAAGCCTTGGTTTTGAAAGCAATATCTGCAAAAGTTCTGCGCGTTTCATCTCGCCGCCTGAGAAATCCACATTAAGGTCCCTGTCAAACAGATAACCCAGATTCAATTCTTCAACATAATGCTGAATCAAATTCTCATCATCGCACAGCATTCGCGCAATCTGAGAGAGCTTAACGCCTCTAACCTTTGGCGGATGCTGAAACATAATAGCAATCCCCATCTTTGCGCGCTCTTCAATAGGCATATTGGCAATAGACACCCCGTCAAATAAGACATCGCCACCGACAATCGAATACCCACCGATACCCATAACAGTCTTCAAAAGAGTGCTCTTTCCACTGCCATTAGGCCCAAACAAGACAAGGACATTCCCCTTTTCAATATCAAGGGCAATGCCATCAAGAATCTGTTTGCCTGCAACGGAAACAAAGAGGTCCTTAACTTCTAATAACGCCATATATAACTCCCATATTACTTCCTTAAAGTATTACTTATACCACAAAAAAGATAATATGAGAATCTAAAATAGAAAAAGAATTAATCTTAGAAATTTTAATGGGGCGCCGGGACGGACACCAGGTGGCTAATGCCCGTCCCTGAGGGGGGAGATGATTATGTAAGTATATACAAAAACACTACCTTTGTCAACTAAATTTTTAACTTTTTTAAAATATTTAATATCAATAAGTTATGCATGATTTTATCACTTGTCCAGTTTTAAAGCGGCCAAAAATGCCTCTTGAGGGACCTCAACTTTGCCCATTTGTTTCATCCTTTTCTTTCCCTCTTTCTGTTTTTCCCAGAGTTTTCTCTTACGAGTTATATCACCGCCATAGCATTTGGCTGTTACGTTTTTTGCCAGCGCCCTCACCTTTTCACTTGCGATTATCTTTGTGCCCAATGCCGCTTGTATGTTCACTTCAAACAATTGTCTTGGGATTAACTGCCTGAGTTTTTGAACCATTGCCTTGCCTCTTTGATAAGCCTTCTCTTTGGGCACCAAAAAAGACAAGGCATCGCAGGCCTTTTTATTGAGCATAATGTCCATTTTCACCAGATCAACCTCTTCCTCACCGTCAAGTTCGTAATCCAAAGAGGCATATCCTCTAGTCGCTGTTTTTAATTTATCGTAAAAATCGGATATGACCTCTGCCAAAGGCATGCGAAAAACAAGCTCCAATCTATCGTTTCCAATGTAATTTGTGCTTATATACTTGCCTCGCTTTGCCTTACATATCTCCATAACAGGATCTATAAAACTCACTGGCGTAAGGATATCAGCCTTTATATAAGGCTCGTATGCCTTTTGTATCTTCTCAGGCGGAGGCATTTGCGCAGGCCCTTCCACCTCCAGTTCCTTTCCGTCAGTCGTTATAACGCGATATACGACAGTCGGCGTGGTAAGGATAAGGTCCAGCTTGAACTCCCTCTCCAATCTCTCCTGCACTATCTCCATATGCAGCAACCCTAAAAAACCACACCTAAAACCAAAACCGCAGGCTAATGAATTTTCAGGTTCAAAGACAAAAGCGGCATCATTTAAACTAAGTTTTTCCATAGCATCTCTGAGCAGAGGAAAATCAGACGGATTAACCGGATAAATACCGGCAAATACCATTGGGGGGAGCTTCCTATATCCGGGCAGTGGTTGTTCAACAGGATTTTTCGCGTTTGTAATCGTATCGCCAACGTTTACTGCCTTTGGATCTCGTATATTCGCATATAAAAATCCAACCTCACCCGCTCCAAGTTCTTTTACAGCTGCAGGTTCCGGGACCATTACGCCCATTACTTCTACCTCAAACTCGGCATTTGTCGCCATAAACTTTATCTTATCGCCAACAGCCAACTTCCCATCCATTATCCTAAAGTATACTGAAGCGCCTTTATACACATCGTATTGTGAATCAAAGACCAGCGCCCTTAATTTCCCATCGGGATTACCCTTTGGCGCAGGCACGTCAAGCACGATACGCTCCAATATCTCCTCTATCCCTATCTCTTCCTTTGCAGATGCAAGTATTATGTCTTCTGCAGAGAAACCCAATGCCTCTACTTGCGGCAGTATTCTATCTAAATCAGCGCTTGGCAGATCTATCTTATTTATAACAGGGATAATTACGAGATTGTTTTTCTTTGCCAAATGATAATTAGCGATTGTCTGGGCCTCTATCCCCTGCGAAGCGTCTATTAAAAGAAGCGCCCCTTCACAGGAAGACAACGCTTTAGAGACCTCGTAGGAAAAATCAACATGCCCCGGGGTATCTATCAAATTCAACAGATAAACCTTCCCATCCTTTGCCTTATAATTCAATCTCACAGCCGAGGATTTGATAGTAATGCCGCGTTCCCTTTCCAAGTCCATGCTGTCCAACATCTGATCCCTGAAACGCCGCTCATCAACCGCGCCACAGAATTTTATAATCTTATCGGCCAAGGTTGACTTGCCGTGATCTATGTGGGCAATTATGGAAAAATTGCGAATATCCTGCATATCCCTACATTCTCCTTTCAAAGTATAGAATTCTATATAGTATAAGGAAACTCAAGAATTGTCAAATATATCACAAATTGGACAAAAGGCCTGCATCTTCAAGGGAAAAGGCATCGGGATAAAAAATTATATCCTCTTCATCAATTGCAATCACAGAAAAATGGAAATTCACGTTCTTTAGCCTCTTGTGTTTTATATATAACATAGCCGTATTTGCTATCTTTCTCATCTTATCCAACGTAATACTCTCTTCGGGATTTACCATAGAAAGGCGTTTTCTATATCTAACCTCAACGAAATAAATATCTCTGCCTTTCTTTGCAATAATATCTATTTCGCCTGTTTTAGCGCGGTAATTCCTGTCCAAAATCTTAAATGCAAAGGACTTTTTTAGATATTGTTCGGCAAGAGACTCTTTTTGAAAACCTATACGACGGCTCACTACTCTGTCCTTGATCGGGCAATATGCGCTTCCCGCCTTTCTAACACAGAGTTGACATTCTCTCTAGGCTCTTCATCTCCCAATAATTTAACGGATATAACCTTTGATACACCTACCGTTGGCATAGTTACACCGTATATGGCATCAGCCGCCGCAATACTCTTCTTATTATGGGTTATAACCAAAAATTGGCTCCTACGGGCGAATTCCTGCAGCATCCTAACAAACCTGTCAACATTACTCTCATCCAATGCCGCATCAACCTCATCAAGCACACAAAACGGAGATGGATTTACCTTGAATATAGCAAAAATCAAGGCAATCGCAGTCAAAGACTTCTCCCCACCGGATAATAACATTATGCTCTTGGGCTGTTTTCCCAGAGGTTTTGCCGTTATTTCTATACCTGATTCCAGAACATCATCTTGGTCTATAATTGCTATATTCGCCATACCTCCGCCGAATAACATCCTGAATATGCGCTTAAACTCATCTTGAATACGCACAAACGTCTCCTTAAACACCTCTACGCTCTTTGTATTTATCTGCTTTATCGTATCCTTTAACGTCTCTTTTGCCTTTGTTAAATCCTCATGCTGTTTTGTCAAAAATTCGTGACGTTCTTTCAATTCCTCATACTCCTCTATAGCAATCGTGCTGACCTGCCCAAGTCGTTTTATGCGATTACGCAGCTGTTCTATCTCCTTTTCCACCTCGTCAAAATTCAGATCAGGAGGAACAATTACGGCCTCCCGCGCAGAATCTATGTCCATGGAGTAATTTTCACTTAAATGCGTTTGTATTGCCTGCAATTTGAAGTCAAATTCCTGCAGTTTCAATTCATAACGATAAGATTCCTCTTTCACGCCATTTAACATCTTATTGATATCCGAAATAGCCCTTTCATAGGATTCCACGTTATCCCTTATCTGATTATACCGAGTGCGGACTTCATCTCTGTTTTTTCGCAAACCGCCAATCTCTGCATCCAATTCAACCAACCTATTGGAAAGCGTTTCTATCTGCGATTTTAAATCCCTTATACGATTCTTTGTCTGTTGCTGAATCTCTTCCCTCTTATTGGCAGAGCCCTTTTCATACTCTATTGCCTTATAAGTGCTTTCTATTTTTTCCTCTATATTCTTTATATTCACAACCAAAACCTGCTTTTTGGCATCTAACTGCGATATCTCATGTTGACGTTCGGATTTCTGCTGATTAAGCGAACCTATTTTAATGTCCAATTCTCTTAATTCATTCTCCGTCTGCGAAGCAGACTTCAAGACATCTTCAAGGGCATCGGATACGGACTTCCTGTTTCCCTTTATCTCATCCAACTCTTTTATGGCCTGCTGTTTCTCCTCATACGTCTGTTCCAGCTCCTTTTCATATTCCCTTATAGAACCATTAATTTCCTCTATACGCGTATTTAAATGCCTTATTTGGGACTGCAGTTCTGTTTCTTTAGATAGAAATAAATTCATATCGTTATACAATTCATTTTTGGTTTCCTCTAACTCGGATATACTGCCCTGTTTCTCCGATATCCTATCCTGCAGATCAGACAAGGCAGAATCAAGCTGGCCAAGATCCTTAGGCAATATCTTCGCTTCAATAGAATAATGCGACCATCCATCTTTTGTCTCTATAAGGCCCTTTATGTTTGCAACGATACTCCCCGGTTCTGAAGAAGAGTCCTTGACCCATATATCCAAACTCTGACTCTCTGGCAGATTGACGTATTTGCTGTCTAAATGTAGTATAAATTCCCTCTGGGTCTCCAGCGCCAAAACCTGCGAAGAGAGTTCATCAAGTTCTTTTTTCGTCATTTCAATAGACTCGTCAGTCGAAGAGATTCGCCCTCTCACCTCGTCTATTTTGGGCAGGATTTGTGTCCTGATTTGAGCATCTATTTCTTCTGCTGAATTGGACAATTCGTCTTGTTTTGCCTTCAAAAACGAGATGTGTTCCTTAATCTTCTCTATCTCCTTGTTTATGCGCTCTACGTGGTTTGTTTTACTGTTCAAATCCAATTCTATCTTATGCAATCTATTTCTCGTCTCAGAGATAGCCCGTTCTCTGTCAAACGCAATCTGAACAAGGGATTCTTTTTCTTGTTCAACAGCGCTGATTTGCACAGTTATCTTTTCTATATCAGATAACACCTGTCCTTTTTCCTCGTCTATACGGCTCAATGTCTCTTTCAATATATCCTTTTCCTTTTCCAATGCCTGTATCTGCAGTTTATGCGCATCAATCTTGGACAATATCTCTTCCTTCTCTTTAGAGAAGAAACCCAACTCCCTTTCAAGTTCTCCTATCCTTTCTATGCTGAGCGATTTCTGCGTAATAGAACGTTCTCTTTCCGCATCCAACACGGAAAGCTTCTCCTGTAATTCATTGAGCTGTTCTTCTATTGATATGGCATCTTCTCTTATTTGTGATGAAAGCCTTTGTTTTTCCTCCAATTGCAATTCTAACGCCTTTTCTTTTGATTCCAGTTTCGTTAATCTGCCTGTCAAATCACCTTTCTCCGTTTCTATATCGTATGCCTTTTTTAAGGATAAGATAATATCCTTTTCCTTCAGTTGAGAATACAATTCCTGATATTTTTTGGCCTTTTGCGCTTGACGCTCCAGATAATTCAATTGTCGGTTCACCTCTGAAATGATATCCGTAATTCGCAATAAATTCTGTTCAGTGTCAGCAAGCTTTCTCATTGCCTCTTTTTTCTTTGCCTTATACTTCGTAATACCCGCGGCCTCGTCGAAAACAAATCTCCGTTCTTCAGGTTTAGCGCTCAAAATCATACCTATTTTGCCCTGTTCTATGATAGAGTATGCGGCCGCGCCCATACCGGTTCCCATCAAAAGCTCGTTAATATCCTTTAATCTACAGGCCTGTTTATTGATAAGATATTCGCTCTCTCCTGAACGGAAAAGCCTGCGCGTTATCACAATCTCGTCGGAATCAAAATCAACCAAACGGTCTTCATTGGAAAGGACAATAGAAACCTCTGTCATACCCAGAGGGGCATGCCTGTCAGTGCCATTAAATATCACGTCTTCCATGCGGCTGGCGCGCAGGGCCCTTACGCTCTGTTCGCCAAGACACCAGCGCACTGCATCTAAAACATTGGATTTGCCGCACCCATTGGGCCCGACAATTGCCGTAATCCCGGGAGAAAATTCCAGGACTGTTTTATCAGCAAAGGATTTAAAACCTATTATTTCGAGTTTTTTTAAATACATAACCAATCAATATAAGAAATCCCAACGAAAATCCCCCCTATTGCCACGATATCCTATAGTATCACATAACCTGCGGTATTCCAAATCAAAAGTTGATAAGCCAATCCGTATAAGAATTAATTGCTATTGGCTCAACATCGCCTTCAGATAATCCCTTGCCATAGCCAACAAAGAGGTATGATACGCGGCCTTTTTCAGCTCCTCAGACAAACGCTTATAGCCTTCGGCAAATTCATCTGAATAACACTCCTTACAATAATTAAGGAGCGATTCTCTTATAAGCCCGACCAACTCCGCTCTCAAAGACTCGCTTATGTGAGAAGGGTCTTTTATGTCCGATAAGTCAGGAAATTTCACCACCCATTTATACCCGCTATCCTCATAACGTTTTAATCCGCCAACGTTTGAAGTAATTATCAACGCGCCCTGCATAACCGCCTCTATAAGCATCAGGTTATACCCCTCTTTTAGAGAACACGCAATATAAGGCATTTTATTTATCCCTGCCAAGCGGTACAACGCGCTCACCTCTTTCCCCCTTGGCGAATTGACAAAGAACACCCTGTCTTTGACACCCCCGTATTGCTCTGATGCCAATAATTCCCGTATCTGGTTGTAAATCAAAAACCCGTCGGGCGCATCAGGCGCAACGTTCCCGAATAATACCACGTTTAAGTCTGGATTCCCTTTCATCACGTCAACTGCTGCCAAAAAGGCCTCAAACAAACCCTTCCATCCGTCTAATCTGGCGCCTATCAAAAATGACTTTCGATTAATCGGCAATGGCCTTTTCCGCGTCTCCTTCTCTGTTAACTCGGCTATAATCTGTTCAAATTCAGCATCCCCAAGGGGCATGTTTTTTGGCGCCAACGGATCTACTCCGGGTGGTTCTGTTATAATACGGACATCGTCTTTAATCTCCTCAGGAACGCAATAAGGCTGAAACATGGCCTTCTCCGTCTCATTCAGCATGCCTATCAAGTATTTAATCCAATTCCATATATCAATTGCGCCCTGATGATGCGTCTTTATACCGCTTACATCTATGTGAAGCCTGTATGCAACACGCAAATCCGCTTTTATTTCCCTATTTTTTCTTGCAAACAATACGTTTTCCATAAGCCCCAAGACCTGTGGGTCCTCAAAAAACACGCCATACACGTCTTTACTATTTAAGAGGTTGTAAAAAAGCTCAAAATTGTCTTTCCCTACGCGTTTTAACACCATCCATTCCTCATTAGACAGGGATTCATTCGCCCCTTGAATGATGTCGTGCATCTTTTTCGTAATATCGTAAAAATGAGAACTATAAGGCCGAACTATCTGCCATATAAGTTCTATACCGAATAAGGACAAGATGTGTTTCATACAAGGCATCATCTCGGCAACCCCGCCTGCAGAATACGTGGCATTAAACAGAACCAGTTTATTCTTTCCGGAAGAGGCAATTCTATCTGACAATGATTTTAGCGAACCTATCAACTCATCCGCATATTCACTGCCTAATACCTCTGCATAATGACTGCGATAATCTTCAATTGACGCCTTATAATCAATAATCCTGTTAGACCCAAGCGCAGAGTAAACTTCTGATGGATTTTTTCGGGCATGCTCTATCAATTGATAAAGCATGGCCTCTGCTTCAGGCCTTTTATTGGCTATTGCTGTGTTATACGATTCTACTATCTGACGAACATCCATACCACTCTCCCCTTTACCTTATTTAGGTAAGAAAATATACCAAAAAGGCCTAAAAAGCAACTTTTTTATGCGCCCTCTAACATATTAAACGTGATTATCTCCCCTATATCTATATCCTGTCTGGCAATAGCGCCTATTATTTTCACCACATCGCACTGCCTAATAGGGCTTTTTTCAGGCGTCCTCATAAACGCAATATCGGTTTTATCTATCCTCTGGCCCTTCTTAATGGGCTTTTTTGCCACAATGGCCTTTCTTGCCGGCCCAAACTCGCCATAAGCGCGTTCAGGCTCGGCTTGATCTATGCGCCCGCCAGCCCAGGCCTTTGCAAAAGCCTGCATCAAGGACTTCACATCCTTTAGGTCCTGCATATCAACAGCAGACTGATAATCAATGCGTTCCTTGCCCTTGTCCAATGTAAAGTGTTTTTCTATCACCCCAATGCCGAAACTAACAGGCACAGCGCTTATATAGGCGTTCAGCTCATCGTCAAACGGCGTATGATCCGCATAACCAAAGGCAATTCCCTTAAACCTCTGCATCAAGTGCCACAGCCTGCCAAAGCGTATATTCGCATAGTCCGTTGGAAAACTCTGAAATCCATACATCAGCAGGATTTCATCATCATTTTTTCCCTTCTTTCGCAAGATATCCAGCGCAAACTCAACCTCATCATCAGCGCACCCGCCTATGCCCAAAATTATCGTCTTCTCCGAGCTTCCGCAGGCCTCCAACATAAAGATTTCATTTATTGAGGTTGCGTGTAATTCTATGGCCTTGACCTGCGTTGCCTGCTCTGCCTGACGTATTGAGCCTATATCATCGCACAGGGCAATCACGTCCAATTCCTTTTCAGCGGAAATACGGAAAACTTCCGTCCACTCGTTTTCAGAAAAAAGCCATTGCCCCATCTTTTCATACAACGGATGGCCTTTTAGCATATAATCGTCCAAATCCGCAAGCAAGTGAAACTTGACCGCATCAACACATTCCGGCAGGCCTGCCACCATATCCCTTAAATATCCGAAATCGCCTTCGTGATTATATGCCGTCTCTGCAATCAAATACGGATATTCAAACACCATACCTCCTTTAATGCGCAGTAGTAGCAGCCTCTTTTTCCTGCTTTGCCTCGGCAATAACCCTGTCGGCAATCTTAGAAGGCACATCCTGATAATGGTCAAATTCCATAGTAAAAGAGCCCCTTCCACTGGTAATAGACCTAAGCTGAGATGAATAGCTAACCATCTCTGACAACGGCACTTGTGCGTTTATCACCGTATCCTTGCCCTTAGGCTCCATACCCATAACCCTGCCTCTTCGCGAATTAAGGTCTCCTGTAATAGCGCCGGTAAACTCATCAGGAGCTGTAATAGTCACGTTCATTATCGGTTCCAATAAAACAGGATTGGCCTGCTCACAGCCCTTTTTAAATGCCATTGCACCGGCTATCTGAAACGCC
>Ga0256914_1002724_pt1 | contig 14537 bp, 14 predicted proteins | sample HulkmetaG_FD_191571 | JGI IMG/M metagenome (GOLD analysis project Ga0256914, IMG submission 191571) | Hydrothermal chimney microbial communities from Main Endeavour vent field at the Juan de Fuca Ridge, Pacific Ocean - Hulk | ecosystem: Environmental > Aquatic > Marine > Hydrothermal vents ... | reverse complement strand
GCACGGGGAGCGGATCGGTCATGGATGTGTAGGGGTGCCAGATATGTTTCCGATCGAAATCCAGCAGTGACTGCGAATGCTGCTTCATGATCGTGCAGGCTGTCCGTTCAGTTCTTGGATAGACAAAGATCCTGGCTGTCCCGACAGCCGGCGTTTCGCCTGAAGGTGAAGCCCAGGGCGCGCAGTTCCTCGAGATCTCTCTCGAGCCGGACTCCAACAGTGGTGAGATAGTTGCCGACAATGGCCCCGTTGGCGCCCGCCCGGAAGCAGCGGTACTGATTGTTTCCCATCAGCTGACGGCCGCCTGCCAGCCTGATCACGGCCTGCGGGTTGATCAGCCGAAAGAGGGCTATGGTGGTCAGTACCTCGTCGATCGGCAGGGTGGGGAGGTCGGCCAGTGGAGTCCCCGGGATCGGAGTATGGATGTTCAGCGGAATGGAGCGGATATCCAGTTCGCGCAGTTCAAAGGCCAGGTCGATACGGTCATCCATGGTTTCGCCGAGACCGATGATGCCGCCGGAGCAGAGGGACAGTCCTGCCTGGCGGGCGATCTGCAGGGTGGAGACCTTGTCTTCCCAGGAGTGGGTGGTGCAGATCATGGGAAAGTATTCCCGGCTGGATTCCAGGTTGCAATGGTAACGGCTCACTCCAGCCTCGCGGAGCCGGATCGCGCCTGTTTTGGTCAGCAACCCCATGGAAGCACAGAACCGAAGGCCGGTCCTGGCCCTGATCTCGCCATAAAGGGCGGCAAGTCTGCCCAGGCTGTCCGCATCCACACTGCGGCCGCTGGTGACCAGGGACAGCCTGTCCACCCCATGGCGGTCATTGTCCCGGGCAATGAGGAGGGCCTTGTCCGGATCGATCAGGCGGTAGCGGGGAATTGTGGTGTGATGACGGGCGGACTGGGCGCAGAACCTGCAGTCCTCGCTGCAGTTGCCGCTTCTGGCGTTGATGATGGAGCAGAGATGGAATCGGTTGCCGTGCAGATCCTGGCGCAGGGTATCGGCCGCTTGCCAGAGATGGGTTGGTTCGCCGGTTTGGACAAGCTGCCGGGCGGTCTCTCTGTCGATGGCTTTCCCGGCCAGGATGGAACGGAGAAGCGAGGAGAGCAGGGGCGCGGTCATCGTTCACAGTGCGGGGTTGGGATACGCGGCGGTCCTTCGACGATCATTTCCGCAATGGTCTTCTTCACCCTGGGAAAGAGATGGCGCTTGTGTCCCATCAGCCGCGATTCCAGGCCTGCCAAGCGGCGGAACAGCACGGTCCGGTCCATGGCTGGGGAGTATTCCTCAGCCAGATAGTTTTCCCGCACGATCTCCTGGCAGCGGAAGCAGCCCGGGAAACGGAGTTGCTGACCATCCGGCCTGGTCAGGGTGGCCGGCACCCCGTGCATGCGGCAGATCAGCATTCTGTGGGAATAGAGGACGCAGAGGCCCTCTTCGTTCAGCGGACACATGAGCAGGGGGCGTTCATCAGCATCCTGGTAATCCTTGCATTTTTCCACGTACTCCTTTGCCCTGCTCATGATCCTGTCGAAAAGGGCGTCGTCGCGCAGCCTTCTGATACCCACCCAGAGATAGGCCCATTCCGCATAGGTGTGATGGAGAAAATAGGAGTCGCAGCAGTTGTCTGGACAGCCTTCGCAAGTCAGCGGGATTTTTTTGGCTATGGCGTCATACGACTCCTGAAGGGAGTCGTAGATTTCGGTCATTTCCTGGATCAGTTCCGGGGGCAGAAATATCTCTTTCATAGCGGTCTGGCTCCATTCTCAACGTTGTTCCTGGAAATGAATAACCTTGTAGGTCTCCACCCGCAGTTCACCGCTCTGCCAGAAATCGGCCGGCAGGCCGGCCTTCAGGCAGAGGTGGTCGAGAAATTGCTGTGGCCGGGGCAGCTGTTCCCAGACCTGGGGAAGAAAGGTGGCGCTGGCACCATTCGGGGCCCGGATGATGACCCCGTCCTCGTGTGGTCGCAGCCTGCGGATCAGGTCCATGCCGTCGCTGTAGGAAAGGGGTTCGGGATCTGAAAGAACAGAAACCTCGATCTGTAGTTCAGCTACTTCTTCGGCGGAAACCATGGGAAACCGTTGGTCATGGAATGCCGCATTGATGGCGTGTCGCCGCACACCGTCTACCACGGATTCCACTCCGAGCAGGCTGCCCACACAACCTCGCAGCCTGTTGTTTTTATGCAGGGTGACAAAGATACCGTGTTTTTCCTGTAAAGCGGGGCTGGCAAGCTCCCGGGCCGATACCGGATCAGATGGAGGCAGTCCCACGTACTCTTCAATGGTCTGACGGGCAAGACGTACCAGAATGTTGCCTTCCTGCGCACTGAGCATAGTTTTGTTTTTCCTCGGGTTCACGGCATGCAAGCGGCTGCCGTGTTCTTTGCCGGCTATTCTTTCTGCCTATGATTAATCTGATAAAACTAATAAATCAATTTGTTATAAAAAAAAGGTGCGCCTTTCTTGTTCAGTTTGCAAAATAACGGTACAGTTGGAGCCATAATCTGTTGCTGATGGAAGACAAACGGATGTGGCCGGCGCCTTTGCCCGGCTTGCAATCGAGGATAACGATTCAAGTGTCATGGTATTTCCCATTGAAGAGGCAATCCGGATTCTCGAGCAGGAGGTAGCCGTCTATCAGGTGCCGGTGGTTGATCTGATTGCCGCCCAGACCAGCGATCCGTTCAGGATCCTGGTGGCCACGATCCTTTCCGCCCGAACCAAGGACGAGGTGACCGCCGCCGCTGCCAGGCGCCTGTTCAGGCGGGCCGGGACAGTGGCCGAGCTGGCCGGTCTTTCGGTGGCCGAGTTGGAAAAGATCATCTATCCTGTCGGATTTTTCAGAAACAAGGCAAAATATCTGGCCTCTCTTCCCTCTGTCCTGACGGAACGGTTTGGCGGCAAGGTGCCCGACACCCTGGAGGAGTTGCTGACCCTGCCAGGCGTGGGGAGAAAGACTGCCAACCTGGTGCTCAGCGTGGCCTTTCGCAAGCCGGCCATCTGTGTGGATACCCATGTACACCGGATCATGAATATCTGGGGGTACGTGCAGACCAGGACACCCCTTCAGACCGAGATGGCCCTGCGCGAACAGCTGCCCCGGAAATACTGGCTGACCATCAATTCCATTCTCGTCGCCTTTGGACAGGGAACCTGCAGGCCGCAAAGACCCCGCTGTGAACATTGTGTTCTGAGCGAGATCTGTCCCCGGATTGGCGTGCGGGCACGGCCTGCAACCTCTCCCGAACTGCAGGTGGTCACTCCCAGGCTGCGTCTGGTTTCTTGGAACGTCAATGGATTGCGGGCTGCCCTGAAAAAGGGTTTTCTAGATACATTTCACGAGCTGGCACCGGATGTGCTTGCCTTACAGGAGATAAAGGCCCTGCCCGACCAGCTGCCAGCCACTGTCCGGAGTATTGAGGGCTATCATGTCTACTGGTATCCGGCCCAAAAAAAAGGGTATGCCGGCACAGCAGTCTATTGCAGGGAAAAACCGTTGCAGGTTATCTATGGTTTGCAGCAGCCGCGATTCGATGCCGAGGGCCGAATCATGATCCTGGAGTTTCGGGACTACTATCTCATCAACGGGTACTTCCCCAATGCCCAGCCGAGATTGCGGCGCCTGGCTTTCAAGCTGGATTTCAATCGGGCCGTCCTTCACTGCATGGACCGGCTCAGCGAGAAAAAGAGCGTGGTCCTCTGCGGCGACCTTAATGTGGCGCATCGGGAGATTGATCTGGCCAATCCCCGAGCTAACATGAAAAATCCTGGTTTTTCACCCGAGGAACGGGCCTGGATGGATGAGGTCATTGGCGCCGGGTATGTGGATACCTTTCGCAAGTTCTGTCCGGACGCCGGCCGGTACAGCTGGTGGAGCTATCGTTTCAATGCCAGAGAAAAGAATATCGGCTGGCGGATCGATTATTTTCTCGCTGATCCTGCCAGTGAGGATCGGGTGATTGGGGCGGAAATCCATGACGATATCCTGGGCTCGGACCACTGTCCCGTGTCGATGAATTTCGGTATGAATGGATGAGAAACCCAGAGTGCAGTGTCAAGCACCTGTGAGGGGTGGTGGAATATGTACTCCATTATCATTGCAGACGACCACGGACTGATAAGGCAGGGCATCAAGAGTATCATCTGTCAGGACCCGGAGATGGAGGTATTGGCCGAGGCGGCCAACGGGGTGGAGCTGCTTGATCTGCTCAGGTCCATCAGGCCGGACATGATCATTCTTGATATTTCCATGCCCAAGATGAACGGAATCGAGGCAGTGGAGCATATCAGGGAGCTGTATCCGGACATCAAGATCCTCATCCTGACCATGTACAGCAACAGCCAGTACTTCTATCACACCATCTCGGCCGGAGCCCACGGCTACCTGATGAAGGATGACTCTGACGACGAGCTGCTCACCGCCATCCGGACCGTGCAGCAGGGGCGGACTTATGTCTCGCCCCAGCTTGCCCAGGAAGTGACCGATGAGATGGTTTCCGCCTTCCGGGACAAGGGCAAGGTGCCTCTGGTCTGTCTCACGGAACGGGAAAAACAGGTGCTGAAGCTGGTGGTCAAGGGGTATACAAGCAAGAAGATGGCCGATATTCTCTGTCTCAGCCCGCGAACGGTGGATCACCACCGGGCCAACCTGCTGAAGAAGTTCAAGATGAAAAATACTGTCGATCTCGTCAATCACGTGATCCGCAACTCCATCGTCATACCTGACGACTGAACACCGGAGGAGTAGAGCCTATGAAAACTTTGCTGCAAGCTGGCAGTCTGCTGCTGTTGCTGATACTTGGAGCCTGTTCCGGCAAAGACACCTTCCAGTATCAGGGGCCACGGTATGCTCCGGTGGAGCAGGTGAGAACGGTTTTCCAGCCGACCCAGCTGGAAGACCGGTGCCGGCTGTTTGCCCATCTTCTGGTCTATCTGCCGGCCGGTCTGGACGGACAGGGTATCCGGTCAGCCATCGAGTCAGAGGCAGGCCGCAGAGGTGCCGACACCCTGCTCATCGGCCAGAGCCGTCAGGGGGAAAAGGATATCGGTCTGCAGTTTCATTACTATGGCCCGGACCAGGAGTATGCCTGCCGGGAACGCTGGAATGGCTGGAAGTTCGGCTACGAGGCTTGGGGAGAACAGGGAGACTGGGTCAACATCGGCTACCGGGAATGGGGTAACCGGGAGATCGTCTTCGATTACCCCGTGGTCATGCAGGCAGCCTTTCTTCGCTGCAGGGACTGACGGATTCAGTGCAGCGGGGTTCCGGTCCGGATGCAGTCAACCATGGCTGCCGGCAGGTGGAGGACCATGCTGCTGTTGAAGCCGAGCTTTTTGAAGACATCCATGTTGGGGACATGCCGTTTCACGTCGCCGTCCACCCGGTAGATCTTTCCGTCTCCACCTTCGACGAGAAAGGAGCTTTTGGGCATCTTGTTGAGTTCTTCCTGGGTGACCATCACCTTGCCTGCCTTGCCAAGCTGCAGGCATTGCATGACGGCCGGTGAGGGGATGTGGGCGGCATACCCGTTGATGACGTAGTAGAGTCGTTCGTTGCCGGGCACCTGGATGATGGTGCCGTTGGCGTGGCCGGCCATGGCCGGTCTGCAGAGCAGGACTGCAGCAAAGAGGGTTGCCAGGGACAGCAGGACAGCTTGTTTCATCTCACACCTCCTTGTCAGTGGTTACCAGACCGCACGTAACCCTTTGGATTTGCGGACTTGATCGATTCGCCGTTCCAGTTCGACCCGCCAGATGGCATGGATTCTGGCCGCTGAAGGAGCGATGAGTTCGGGCAGGCCGTAAACCAGGCGGTCTGCCGCCCGGCTGGCCTCGATGACCGCCTCCATGGAGCGGGCGCCGAACTTGTATTCGGCCAGGAGCAGCCGGAGCAGCAGCCCCGAGGTCTTTCGGGCAGCGGTCTTCCAGTGGGTCTGCATCTGGTGGGCAATGATGAAGGCCCTCTTGAGCAGAATGCGGCGCAGCTCTTCCAGTTCATCCTCTGTGGCTGAATCCCGCAGCAGGTGCTCCGGAATCTCGATGCCGTCGATGTCGAGCACAACACGCAGTCGGCTCATGAAGTCCGGGATCTTCAGTGTCTTGACCATTTCCAGCTTCTTGCTGTCGCCCGGGGTGAGCAGGGCTTCCATATCGGCCCAGCTCGCCTTGACACCGCCGGCAAAGACAAAGATGGCCCGGCCGATGTGGTACGGAATGCCATGGACGTAGGTGACACCGTCCTGCATGGAGGGCAGAAAATACCGGAGATAACCGAATTCATAATCATCATAGCGACAGTCGAACTCGTCCCAAAAGGCAATGGGAACCTTTCCCTGGGCCACCGAGGCCCTGATGGGATCGATGGCCGCATTGATTTCGTCCGGGCTGGCAAACTGGGTCAGGTTGAATTCAAAGAAATCGAACGGGTTGCCGTCATAGTTCCTGGAGATAACGTTGGCAACTTGTTTGACGGCAAAGGACTTGCCCGATCCGGGCGGTCCGAAGACGCCGATGCAGAGGGGACGCAGGACACTGTCTTTGGAGACATACGATTCCATGACATTGTGGAGGGTGATGACCGGATCGATCTCTGCCGGATCCGTGGTCCTGAGGTGACCGAGCTGGAAGATGGGCAGGTTGTCGAATCCCGTGCCCCGGTTGACCTCCTCCTTCAGATAATGGAGCACCGAGACGATGACGTCCAGGTAATCATAGGAGGGGGCGGTATAGACGACCGGATTGAAGGCGGCATACTTTCTGTTGAAAAAGGAGCGAAGGGCCTTTTTCTTGTCCTCGTTCCAGACCTGGCTGGCCACCAGCTCGAGAACGTGATCAAAATCCACGGAAAATGTCGGCAGCTCCACAAAGTTCGGTTCAGGAACAGGACTGTCGATGAAGGAACAGGGCGAACCGTCCGGATAGGTGGAAGAGAAGTCCAGGTTGGGAAACTCCAGGCCGTCGTTGAAGTAGTAGCCGTGCTCGTAGAGACAGTGCCAGTTGAGGAGCACCCGCTTGGAAAAGTCGAAGAAATAGTTTCGACTGAAATTGAAACCACCGAATCGCATGGCATCCATGGTGAGCATGGAGGTCACCATGGTGTCGTAGCAGGGAACCGATCCCCGTTGCCGGTGGGCACTTTTCTCCGGAAGATGTCCCTTACGGTAACGGAAAAATGTTCCGGATGGTCCGACATAGAGGATGCCATGGGGAAACATTTCCACCACGATATGACAGAGAAAGGTGTTGGTGCTCCGATCCCACAGTCCAACCTCGGGAGTGCGGAGGGAGCGGAGGCACATGGCCACGATGGTCTCCCAGTTGACCGAGCTGTCCATCTCCATCCTGGTTGTCTCCATGTCCGACAGACGGCAGAAGAGGGTGAACCGTTCACGGAGGTTCTGGGCCCACTTCTGCCAGTGGGCCACGGAGATGCCAAGAGCTATGCACCAGAGGCCGGGATTGAGCTCGATGATATCCTCGCAGGCCTGCGGCGGAACACCGGAATCGTCAATGAGCACGATACCGTTGTTGCTGCCGATCTGGGAAATGTCGTTTTCCGAGATGTTGAAGGCATGGCTTTTCGATCCGCGTCCCTCGGCCGGAAGCAGCTGATTGACCATGAACCAGCCGTGCCCCGGCTTGGTGATATCCCCGGTCTTTCGTTTGCGGAAAATCTGGAATACCTGTTTTTCCGGCCCATAGGTGAGGGTATTGATCTTCGGGGTGAGCTCTGAGTCGGTGAGAAAGGACGCCAGCCAGGTCAGGCACTGTTCCAGCCGGCCGTTCTCGATGGAAACCCGGCCGGCCAGCAGGTCGATATCATCCCCGGGATTGTATCCGTATGCCGGCAGGCTGCCCTCTTCGAGCAGGCTGACCTCCTTGACCGGCAGGTTGGTTATCTTGACATTGGAGCCAAGTAGGAGGATCTTTGGAGCTGGATCACTCATCTTCTGGATAAGGGTGCAGGTTTCATGTGCAGGTCACGACCTAGAGCAGATTGACCTTTTCCAGGGCGAACAGTGCGCCGCGAAACGAAACGACAAGAAGTGCCAGCCAGCAAAGCAGTAAAAATGTTGACATGTTCAATTCCTCCGATTGTCAGGTATCATTCTTCAGGGCCTATGCTGATCTGTCTGACCATGATACGTATTTCTGCAATCAGCAACACCGTAAACAGGATCAGGAACATGAAAAAGGTGGTCTGGACCGTGCCGGCCGTCAGGTTTGATCGGGCTACCGTCACCGGCAGCAGGTCCTGGATGGCCCACGGCTGCCGGCCTACCTCGGCGACGACCCACCCGGCCTGCTGGGCGACCAGGCCGAGAAAGAACATGACTGTTCCACCGGTCAGAAGCCACCGTTTTTCTTCCAGGGCATCTTTGAAGATATAGAAGATAAAGGCGAGAAATACCAGGGGAAAAAGCGTTCCCAGGGCAACCATGATGTGAAAAGCGTTGAAGGTCAGCCCCACCGGCGGGACAGCCTCTTCCGGTTCGTTCAGAAAACCGTAGCCCAGATACTTTTTGTGATTGTCAAAGATGGACAGGGCTGCCGCTGCCGCTTCTGCATCGTGTTCTGCCCGGGCCTTCTTGTAGGCATCGAGCTGGGCGATGGCAATCTTGCCGAGCTTGATCTTTTCCGCCACGCCCATGATATTTTCGTCCTTGTTGCCGTAGACCAGGTCGTTGATGCCCGGGACGAAGCTGCCCAGCGAGCGGTTGGCAAGCAGGGTCAGGAGGCCTGGAATCCGCACTTCGAAGACAAATGGATCCTGGTCGTCTCCCACCTGCTTGGCAGAATTGAGCATACCCAGGGCCACCAGCCCGGCATTGCGTTCTCCGTCGTAGAGTCCTTCAAAGGCCGCGAGCTTCATCGGCTGATGTTGGGCCACCTCATAGGCGGCCTCGTCACCTGTGAGGCCAACGACCATGGAGGCCAGAAGGCCGAGAATGGAGGCAACCAGGATGGACCGCTTGGCCATCCGGACATGCCGGCCCTTGAGCAGGTACCAGGACGAGATGGAAAGGATGAACAGGGCGGCAAAGACCATGGATGAGCTCGTGGTATGGGTGAACTTGGAAACCGCCACCGGAGAAAAGGCGACATCGAAAAAGTTCTGCATTTCGAACCGGGCCGTGTCGGGATTGAACTCCTGACCCACAGGGAACTGCATCCAGCCGTTCGCCACCAGGATCCAGACCGCTGACATATTGGACCCCACGGCGACCATCCAGGTGGAAAAGAGATGAAATCTTTTGGAAACCCGGTTCCAGCCAAAGAACATGACCGCGAAAAAGGTCGCTTCGAGAAAAAAGGCGACAATGCCCTCCACGGCCAGGGGAGCGCCAAAGACATCGCCCACCATCCAGGAATAATTGGACCAGTTGGTGCCGAACTCAAATTCCATGATGATGCCGGTGGCCACGCCGATGGCGAAATTGATGCCAAAGAGCTTCATCCAGAATTTGGTCAGCCGCTTCCACTCCTCATCGCCGGTCCGGACATAAATGGTATGGTAGAAGGCGATGATCCAGGTGATGCCCAGGGTGAGGGGAACAAAGATCCAGTGATACATGGCGGTCAGGGCGAACTGGGCCCGGGCCCAGTTCACCATGGTCAGGTCAAGGTTTTCAATCATGGTTCATCTCCCTACAAAGAATTCTTATTGATTGCCTGCGTGAGTTCGGCCAGAACATGGTTGCCACGCTCAGCATCGGTTGCATAGCGGCTTTCCAGGTAGTCGGGAAAGAAAAAAAACTTCAGGACGGCGAACATGATGAACAGCTTGATAAAGATGATCTTCCATAATGTCCTGCCCAGGGTCATGGAGCGGAATCCATCCCGGTAAAACAGTATTGTCTGCCGTATGATGTTGTTTCGCATCGCTGGCCCGCCACCTGGAGTCTCGGTTGTGAAAAAAATGTCTGAAATGATCAGCAGTTGACAGGATTGTCTGCCCCGGGCGGACCCGGATGAAAGATGGGTACGCAGGTTTCCTTTTCAGCAAGCTGGGAAAAGGTTACTTCCCGCAGCGTCTGGCGTAACTGGTTTCTGGCTTTTGCCCAGATCCGGTAGACCGAGCACTTGCTGGTTATGCTGCACGATGACGGTCGGCCCACGCAGTCGTTGAGAGTGATTTCACCGATCATCGTCTCCACGATTTCCAGCAGGGTGATCTCCTCCGGTGCCCGAAGGAGAAGAAACCCTCCCTTGGCGCCCTGGCGGATTTCGATGAAGCCCGCCTTGGCTAGATCCTGGGCAATCTTTGCCAGAAAATGGGACGGAATATCCGCATTGACGGCTATCTCTTGTCGGCTGGTCAACCGATTCTTGCCCTTGTGCGACAGGTACACCATACAGCGGATCGCATATTCTGCAGCCTTGGTCAAACGCATAGGAAAGATATATCTTCAGGGGCACTCCCGCTTCTCAAAAGACGACATATAAGATAATTATTATCTTATTTGAATGTATCTGTCAACAATTTCTGGAACAGATCAAGGTGGTCTTGAACCGACGAGGGGCAACAATATCAGGAGGGCTTCCGCTGATCGTCGGATTTCGCTGGTTCTGCAGGGGGCTCCTCCGGCACGATGGGCAGGTCGTCATCGTCGAAGATGCGGTACTTGGGACCTTCGATGTCGTCGAACTGGCCGCTTTTCACGGCCCACATGAAGAGCAGCCATGCACCGATGCCGAGCAGCAGGGTGACAAAGATCAGGGCGATGGGAGTCCACAGGATCATCTGGTTCCTCGTCGGTGCCAACGGGATGATTGAAAAGACCTAAGGAGTCTACCTTACCTTCGGTCTTGGCGTCAACCAAGAACGATACGGCCAACACGCGGCAGCAGGAAGAGGGGAGACCGGTAGGCAGGGGGAACTGCTGACACCGGTCCCGATCAGGGAACCGAGGAGACGACCTGGAACAGCAGGTCCTCGATCTGTTCGGCATCAAACTCCAGGCTGCGCAGTGTCCGCCGATATTTTTTCAGGAGATCCTTTGCTTTCAGCATGTCGCCGTTTCGGATGTAAAGGCGGTAGAGTAGGGTAATGAGGCGATCGTCCATGTTGATATGCTGGAGCACAAAGGTCAGGGTTTTGATGGCCTCGTCGGTATAGTTCGTCTCGGCCAGGTTGACGGCCCAGGTGTAGGCGATCCTCGCCAGCATGCCGGTGAGTTGGTCACGGTATTCCTGGATCTGGCTGCCGGTTAAACCGGCTGTCTCCATGCAGCCTTGCCAGAGGGACAGGGCGGCATGGAAGCAGTTGCCGGCCTGCCAGGTTTTTTCCTGCCGGGCATATCGGAGTCCCCGGTTGGCCAGCTCCATGAATTCCACTGCATCGATCCTGCAGTTTTTCAGACAGAGAAATCCCCGCTGGTTGGTGAGGTAATGGCGTACCGGCACAGGCAGGACCGCCTGCAGGGCTTTGCGTAAACGCATCAGAAGAGTGTCCAGTTTGGCTCGCGCCTTGTCTGGCGGGCTGTCCGGCCAGAGAGAGAGCTTGATGAGTTCCAGGCTGAGCCGTTGATCCCTGCTGGAGAGGAGCAGCCCGAGTACCTCGCGTTGGGCTGGAGTGAACTGCTCCGAAGAGATGATAACCCGGTCGTGGAGCTTGATACGGAAGCAACCGAGGATGGAAATCCTCAGCAGGGGAATGGAGTTGCCTGCTGCATCGAAGAAGATGTGCAGTCGTTCCCTGGAAAGCCGGAGCGCGTAATCGGCCATGATACTTTTACGGACAGCCAGGCTCAGGAGTTCGCTGATAAAGGATGGTTCCCAACTCCAGAAGTATTTGTAGCGGTTTTTTTCCATCAGGGCCAGGCCGATGCACAGGTCATGGAGACAGCTTTCCTCGTCCTGGAAATGAAGATGGCACCAGGCCCTGTGCAGTCTCGCAGCAGCCGTTAGGTATTCTGAAGGGATCTGTTCGGCCCGTTCCAGGGCAACGGCGAAACAGGTCAGGGCTTCGTCCTTGCAGTTAGTTCGGGAGTATGTCGCGCCAGCGATAATCAGATAGACAGCCTCGTAAAACGGGCCTCCCGAGATTTCCCGCAGCCTCCCGGCTTCGCGGATCTCGGCCAGGGCCTGCTCGTGCTTGCCGTTCAGGGCATGAATATAGGCCTGCCATTGCCTGAATTGGCTTCGCATGTGGGGAATCCGGGCTGAATCCGAAACATTCATTCCCTGCTGCAGCAGTTCCTCGGCCCTGGTGAGTTTTCCGGCACCCACCAGGCAGGCGCATCCCCAGACATAGAGATAGGGCGCTGCGACGGTCTGGCTGACCACACGGGGATCGATGGTCTCCCGTAACAGTTGCTGCTGGTGGGTATAGTTGAGAAAGTCACCGAACTTGGCCAGGAAATTCAGGTGGAGGACCCGAAGGGTCAGCTTGTTGGACATTCCTACCAGCGGATCGTGGAGCAAAGGGTAGCTCAGCTCGATTTCCTGCAGACAGGCAGTGGGCCTGCCCCGCAGCGAGTCTGTATAGGCATAGATGAACCTTGTGGAGGCTATGCAGTTGTGAATATCGTGCTGGAGGGAAAGGTCTCGGGCAAGGCTGGCATAATGTCTGGCCTGATCCATCTGGGAGTTGAAGAAGCAGTAACCGGCTGCCAGGTTTCTGGCCACCATGATTCGGGCGTGGAGCGGCAGATCTTTCTGGTGCTTGTTGAAGAGTTCTTCGGTGCGGGGTAAAAGTTTTGCCCCGGTATGATAGAGGCCCGAGACAACAAAATGAAAATAGATGATCTGCACCAGGGCCAGCAACTCGCCCACCTCCTCCCCCTGACGACTGAACCGGCAGCAGGCCTCCTCGAGGAACGGCAGGGTCTTTTTCGGGAAAAAGTCGGAGAACACCAGCCCGCAGAAGAGACAGAGCCAGCCGTGTTTCTTGAGCTGTTCCTCCGGGATGGACTGGAGCAGGTTGAGGAGGGTCATGGTTCGGTTCCTGGCCTGCAGTTGCAACCCCTCCCTCTCGAGTAAGGCCTCCATGGCTGCGTAGTTTTTTTCAGCTGCCAGGCAGGCCAGACCCTTTTCGATTGCGCCCTGGCCAAGATAGTACCGGGCCGCCTGGCTGTAGATCCGCCTGATCGTCTCTTCGGACAGGATCTTTCTGGCCCGGTACTGGAGGAATTCCTGGAAAAGATGATGAAAGCGGAATGTTTGGAGCTGGTCATCCAGGGGATAAAGAAAAAAATTATCCCGCATCAGTTCCTCCAGTGCTGTGCCGATATCTTGCCTTCCGGTGATCTCTGCAGCAAGTTCCACAGGGATTTCTTCCAGGAAACAGAGATGCATGAGCGGGATGTGCAGTGTATCGGGCAGTTGGACAAAAATTTCGTCCCGAAAGTAGTCCCGCATTTGGGGAACAGTCAGTTGATGAGCCGGGAAGGTTTTCCATTTCTGGACCGCCTCGTTGCCGCTTCCGGAAAAAGGATGGGCTGCAAGCAGAATGCCCATGATCCAGCCTCCGGTGAAGTCCCGGATCTCCTGGGCACGTCCGGGCGGGATGTCCCGTTGAAGGATCCGGTTGAAGAGTTCCTCTATTTCCTGGGTGGAAAAATTGAGATCTTCATTGGCTATGAAGCTGACATCGCTGGAGTAGAGAAGTGTTTTCGAATTCAGGGCAGGCCGCCGTCTGCTGATGAGCAGGAAATGGAGGCGAGGTGGGGAGGTGTCGATGAGATGATCAAGCAGGTTGAGGGTCAATTCCGCCTTTTCGATCCGGTGAAGGTCATCGAACACCAGGTAGAAGTCACCGGCCAGGTACCGATCGAGATCGCTCAACAAAAGATTGGCGCATCGTTTGAGGTCCAGCGGGCCGATTTCTCCCTTTTGCATGATCCGCGAGAGCAGCGCAGATTCGAATCCCGGCAGTCTCTGACAGAGATTGGTCACCAGGGCGGCCAGCAGGAGGACAGGATCAGTATCCTCCGGGCCCAGCTGGTACCAGGCAAAACGTAACTTGTGATGCTCCAGAAACTGGGCAGCGAGGACAGATTTTCCCTGGCCTGCCTGGCCTTCGATCAGGATGATTTTTTTGTTTTTTCGCTGGCAAGGCAGGACCCTTCGGATCAGGCTGGAGCGAAATAGGGTCTGATTGTCAGCGATTTTTGGAGGATAAAACTTATTTGATGGTATCTCTTGATGAATGTTGAGACTGGAGTTCATAAATTCCGGTGTGCTCGTCGATCTCCTTCCGACAGGTGAGTCCTGCGGAATGGTTTTGTTCTCATGCGATCTATCATCCTGTAGTTCCTGTTCTGTTCATACGTACCTGGTTTGAAGATTACTGTCAAAGGCGAGGTGGGGGGCGTTATTTTTTTGTAACATATTGATTTTATAAGTGAAGAAGCTGTCTTCAACTGTCTCTTTTTGTCCACTCCCCCAGATGGGGGAAGCCGGAGTTTGCTTTCCAGGTGAACTCTGTGATAGGCTGTATACTGTAATAGGCAGAATGATTGTCTCCCAATGCATATTATGTTTGCGTTATGATGATTTCTCCCACCCTAGCCTGGTTTCTTGCCGG
>Ga0256914_1002723_pt1 | contig 14541 bp, 13 predicted proteins | sample HulkmetaG_FD_191571 | JGI IMG/M metagenome (GOLD analysis project Ga0256914, IMG submission 191571) | Hydrothermal chimney microbial communities from Main Endeavour vent field at the Juan de Fuca Ridge, Pacific Ocean - Hulk | ecosystem: Environmental > Aquatic > Marine > Hydrothermal vents ... | reverse complement strand
TATTTTTCTAATTTTTTTAATTTTGTGATATGTTTTTGGAGTTGATACATGTTTAATGATTTTCCGTACATTTTGTAGTATCTTTTTTTTAGTGCTATACAGTGGTTCCAAATTATTCCACTAATATTAATTGTGTTATCAATATGATTGGTTTTTTTGGTTTTGTAGAGTTTGTATTTGTAGGTTCTAATTAACATCTTTTAAATAATCTTCCCATTTTTGTTTAGCGTTTGGTCTTTGGCTTGTTTGTTGATTCTCTATGTATTTTTTTACCACTTCTAGTGATACACTCCCAACACTACTTACCAATGTAGAATTTGTCCATAATGTCGGTAGTTTCGTTCTTAAGTGCTTAAATTCTTTCCTTAAGAGATTGCTTGATCTTCCTTTTGCTCTTTTGATAAACTTCATTATCCCAAATTGGGGATCAACCGACACTAATATATGAATATGATTAACATCCGTTTCCATCTCTATAATTTCACACCTTGTATCGAGTGCAACATCTATTAAGATTTCTTTTAATCTTTTTTCGACATCTCCTATAAGTACTTTTCTACGATACTTGGGACACCATATTACATGATATTTACAGTCAAAAACTATGTTATTGTTTGATTTGAATTTATTCATAAGGTATCATATATTATATATTATAAATAATACTTTAAAGAGGAGATGCTTGTCTACAATTCGACCGCTTATATCCCCATAGCTAAAGCGAGGGGCTTTACGCTACAAATATGTAAAACGAGAACGAGCAATATCACTAGATATGACATGAATCACCGCCTCTTGAGAGGCAACATTTCCAAAAAGATTAAAACCATTCATAGCCTCTAATGCAGCTTTTGCCATGCCAACCGAACTACCATTTATCTCTGTATCACCATGATTGATCTTATTACCCCTCTCCCAAATACCAAAATCAGGAGTAGAGTATGTTTTACTAACATAATGAACTAAGTTTTGAATAAAATTAACTTCATCCATAGTATATATAATTCGCAAACCAGAAGCTGTCATCTGTGCAATCATAAGAAGATAAAGAGAGGTTGCATCAAGCTGTAAATGCCCCCACTCATCATCCCCAACTACAGCCAATCCTGTATTTGTACCATATTTGGCATGAAGTGAATCTATAGGATTGAGACTCTTTTTAAAAGCTTCAACCCTATCAGATTGTCGCATCATAGCCACAAGAAGACCTCGCATCAACTTAACAACACTCTGAGTCAAAAGAAAACTTCTATGATGATCTGGGTTATATTTACGATATGAGAGTCCAAGCCCCCAAACACTAAGGATACTATAAACATTATCCCTAACCCAAGCATCCGTATAATCTCCATGTGCATTTACTGCCGTACTAGCAGGAAGCAATCCCGTAACAGGATCTTGACGAGACAAAATTATCTTATCAACAATCTTAAAATGAGTTTCAAGAGAACTATTAAGTTTGTTTAAATCCATATAATTAGCCTTTTTTATTAATTATAATATAATATAAACTCTTGTCCTATGCTGACCATGTTTTAAAACTAATATGTTTAGGAAACGCTTCTGGCTTCAATATTGATTTACCAACTAATACTCTCAAACACTCTACAATTCCCTCTGTCATACTAGGATGAGGATGTATTGTCTTCATAATATCTTTAATATGTTGTTTATGGTGATCCATCACAGTTGTAACATACATAATAGAGGCAGCCGCTTGTAGTCCTGCTGCTCTCATTCCCAATATCTTTGGATTCTCTTCATCTGTTACGATCAGTTTAAAAAATCCATTTGTCTCTCTCATAGCAATCGCTCTTGCTACGAGAGAATGTCTATAAAATACAACTTTATATGAAATTTTTCTCTTTTGGCACTCTTTTTCATTTAGTCCAACAGCTGTAATCTCAGGATTAAAAAACATTATTGTAGATATATTTCTATATCTAAGAGGAAATGTAATTTTGCCCTCTATCGCTTTGGCGGCAAACCGCCCCTCCATCTCTGCAATATTTACAAGTGCAACACCCCCAGATATATCACCAGCTGCATATATATTATCTTTTACTCTACAATTTTCATCAACATTTAATAATCCTCTTTCACTAAGCTCTATACCAATATTTTCAAGCCCCAATCTTTTGAGCGTAGGAACTCTTCCTATTGATATTAAAATCACATCTACAGCAATAACTTCTGTATGTCCATCTTTATAATCAAGAACAATATCTATATGATTTTTCTCTTTTCTCACCTCTCTCAGCTTTGCTAAATGGTGAATATTTACACCAATATCAGATAATCTATCACTTGCATAATCGCTTACATCATCATCTTCAAATGGAATAACTCTCTCTTGTGTATCCAATAAGTGTACTTGAGTTTCACCAAAATTGGCAAAAATTGTTGCAAATTCACACCCAACAATACCAGCCCCTATAATCAAAATTCTTTTTGGAAATTTTTTGAGTTTCAAAATATGATCAGAAGTGATAATCCTCTCACCATCTACTTCTAACATAGGATGTTTTCGTGGATGAGAACCAGTAGCAATAATAAAATTTTCAGCCTCAATCTCTACAACTTCACCATCTTTTTTAGTAACCAAAACACTCTTATTTGTCTCAAATTTTGCCCAACCACGAACCAAAGTAACACTTTTGGAAGAGTTCTCTTTTCTTGAAAATGTCTCAATCTGTGATAAAAGCTGATACTCTCTCTCTCTTGCAGCTTCACAAACACTATCTTTGACCTTATCATAATCAACACTAAGACCCGAAGCACGATAACCTCTATCTGTTCTCTTAGCTACTGAATAGTTACTAGAGAGTTCCCATAAGGTCTTGGAGATAAGTACACCATTATGGATACTAGCACCACCCATGTTACCACCCTCTACAATACAAACATGATTTCCAAAATCATAAGAACGCATAGCCGAAGCAAATCCAGCAGGACCAGAACCAATAACACAAACATCAAATTTTAACTTTTTCACTAAATAACCTTAAAGATTTAATATAATATATTTTATTTATTAAGCACATTATATACCTATATTACATTAATACCTGCCAAAAAACCACTAGAAAAAGACCATTGAAGATTATAACCGCCACATGGACCATCCAAATCCATCACTTCTCCACAAAAAAATAGACCTTTAATTAATTTACTCTCCATACTATTTGGATTAATCTCCTTCAAAGAGACTCCACCTCTAGTAATCATCGCCATCTTAAAACCATCATGACCGATTATAGTAAGTGGAGTCCAAGCAAGAATTTTGATAAGCTTATCTCGTTTTACTCCTGCAATATTTTTGAATTTTTCCAACTCAGCTACTCCAACAATCAGACACAACTCTTTTGCAATAGAATATGGAAGAATTTTTTTGATATTTTCAATTATTGGAACATTAGAATTTTTTATAATATTTCGTATCTCATCTTCATTCATCCCTTTTGTTAAATTCATCAAAATAGGAACTTCTCCATGTTTCTCTAAAATAGGAGTTATCTCTCTTGCAAAATCCAGAACAACAGGACCTCTAATACCAGAAGATGTAAATATCAGATCACCTTTGGCTCTCAATTTTTTATATTTTGGAAGAGCTATTTTTAATTCAACTTTGGCAATAGTATCTGCACGACAATTTTTGCCCCAATCTTCCTTAGTTTTTAGAGGTATCATAGCAGGAAAAGGTGTTTTGATCTTATGACCAACATCAGATGCCAATTTATAACCATCCCCCTCTGCCCCAAGCTGAGGATATCCAAGACCACCAGTAGCAACTATTACATTTGGGGCATTGTAAATAGTAGAATCTGTTTCTACTCCTACTATTTGGCTATTTTGAACTATAAGTTTTTCTACTTTTGAAGAAGTAAGTATTTCAATACCTAATTTTTGCATCTCTTTTTGAAGTGCTAATATAATAGTAGATGAGTTATGAGTGATTGGAAAAACTCTCTGTCCATCAGGAGAGTGAGTCTCTACACCAATTTTATAAAAAAAGTCAATAAGCCCCTTATAATCCAAAGCTCTCAAAGCTTGAGTCATAAAACGACCTTCACGACCAAAAGAGGACATAAAAGATTCACTCTCTAAAGTATTGGTAAGATTACATCTTCCACCACCAGTAGCTTTTAGTTTTGCTCCGATTTTTGGTAATTTTTCCAAAACTAAAACACTCTTACTATTACGAGATGCAACTATCGCACCCATCATTCCAGCTCCACCAGAGCCAATGACTATCAGATCATAATCTTTTTTCATGTAACCTAACCATATCTTTTATTCACAATCCTATCTATAGCATCAACATATTTAATACCTTTAGTTTTAAAATAGATTTTTAAAAGATTGTTCTATAAAGTATCATAAGTTTTGCAAAAACTATATGATGTTAGTGGTTAATTAGGCAGATATTAACTCTTTTGTATCAACGCTAGATAGACCAATAAGATCTAAAGATTTAAATAACTCTAAAGAGGCTTTTTCCATATCTTGAAGTAGTTTTTCAATATGACTATTTTGAGAACCAGATTCCAAACTTTTGATTTTAGATACCGCTTCAGCTACATTTTCATGAACTTCTTTATGGAATTTATCCATAGATTGATATATTGTTGATCTATTAATAAAAACTTTTTTACTAGAATCATCCATGAGTAATTTACTAAATTGACAGCTCTTATGATCAACCATTTTCGCATTTTCATCACCCATTAAAATAGCACTATAACCTTTTGCTTTAAATGCAATATGATCAAGTTTCAACATATTAGTAAGAACTTTTACAAAAATTTCATCACTCTTTTCACTTATTGTAGTTGAGTTTAATGTTAATATTTGAAGTTCATCTTTAAAGTTATCTATTTTATCTTTTGAATTTGAAGCTCTATTTTGAGTATCATTTGCTCGTTCCAAAATATTTATAGAGCTCTGTTTGATTAGAGCAATGCTAGTTTCTACCTCTAAAGTTGCTTTTTGAGTTCTTTCAGCCAAATTTCTAACCTCATCTGCCACAACAGCAAACCCTTTTCCATGTTCACCTGCTCTTGCAGCTTCAATTGCAGCATTAAGTGCCAATAAATTTGTCTGATCTGAAATATCTTTTATAAGTAAAATTATATTATTAATATCTTCAATACTATGATTTAACTCTTGAGAATTTACTCCAGTTTCATTAATCATTACAACAACATCATCCATAGAGTTACTTATATTATCAATCGTACTGTTTACACCATTTGCTATCACTGTTGTTTGCTTATTAATATCATTTAAATTTCCAAGTTCATTAATAATCTTTGACATATTATCTCCAACATCCCCAATATCTCTATCACCTGAATTCATATAGATAGTAGATATTCTACTCATTAAAATATCTTTTTGTTTTGATTTCTCAATTTTTTCTCTATGTTCATTTGCAATATCTAATTTCTCTTGACTATCATTCAACATATTTTGAGCAAAATCCAACAAAAAGTTTAATGCCTTAGAGACTTCACCCAACTCATCGTTATATTTAGGTTCTAATCTAATAGTAAAATCTTTATTCTCAATAATTTGTTTAGCTTTTGTTTTTATTTTAGCTAACCTTGAAAGTACTATTTTACTAACCATCAAATGAACAATAAAAAAAGCAACAAGAACAGAAACTATAAAAGTAACTACTGCCATTTTAATCTTATTAATCTCTCTCATAAGCTCAGAAGTAGATTGGGTAGATAACTTCTGAAAATTTACTTGAAGATCTTTTAGGGCATTAAGAGCAGGTTTATCATCTATTTTTATAACACTATCTATTTCACTAATACTCTTACCTTCCGATTTCAACTTAACAGCCATTTTCAAGTTTGAATGATATAAATTAAATGTATTTTCAATATGTTTTAAATTTTTAATTTCACTAGCACTAATTGAATCTAATGTTTTATATTTTTCAATGACATCTTTTAATTTAATATATTTTTTCTCAAATTTAGAGATATAACTATCTCTCCCTCTTATAATATAATTCTTAAATAGGTGTATAGCACCTCCATATCCAAATGAATCTTTGATATCTGATATATAAACCAACCTCAAATCAACTTGAGAGGTATAATCATTCCAAGCATCTTCAACATCAACTGTTTTATTAAAAGCAAATAATCCCAAAAAAATAATAGATACTATAGAGATGCTCATAAGCATCATAAATTTATTTTTAATTGATACATTATTCATATTTTACGCCTTTTCGTTTTTAATCTTATACTATCATCGTCAATTAATTATTATTTTTTATAGTTGCGCTTTTTTCTCCATCTCAAAAATAACCAAACAGCAATCCCACCAAAAATAGGTGGCAATAATAGCTGAAACCAAGCTCCAATATCTAAAAGTTTATGCAAAATATCACTATGCATCTTATTATCAATCTTTATTCCTACCATATTTGCGGCATGTGTCATAGCAGAAACAGCTAAATTACCAGCAGGTATACTTTTATGACAACTCAAACAGACTCCTCGACGATCTAGTTTCGATCTTGTTTCATTATCTAGTGCAGATGAGAGTCTCCAATGGTCTCCTACTGTTTGAACTTGTTTACCATTTTTGTCTATCAAAACAGAATAGTCATGTTTTAAATTTGGAGTAGCTGGAATCTGTTCATCAATTTGCAAAGGTAAGACCTCTCTTTCAGCACTCATTAGATCAACAATAGTTGTTTTTGAAGGATCAGAAAAATATTTACCACCATTAATTCCATATCCCATAGCTTTAGAATCTGTATGACAACTTTCACACTCACGAGATTTTTTACTTATTGTATGAGGCTGAACAGGAGACATAACAATAGAGTTTACACCCTCTTTTCCAGCATCTTCTACATTTGGTAGTTTCCAAATATGATTTTGTAAAAGAGCATTACCACTCTTGCCAATTACAGTAAGCGTCACCTGACACCCAGGAATAGTAGGAGAAACTCTCCCTTCTCCATTTCTACTAAGAGCGGGATTTTCCCATCTTAAATAAGATCTAGTCTCTGTTACTTTTCCATCTACCAAAAAATCTTTAAGATCATCTACCTCTCCTGTTTTTCCATTTACATGAGATTTTGAAGCAGCCAAATAGTCTGGGTTTTGTTTTCCTTGTGAATAATCTATCTTTACATGACAACCATAACATTGAGGAGCCCAAGTGGCATGACAAGTATAACACTCCAATTTATCAGTATGTGCTTTTATCTGATCCATAGCAACTATACCCTCTTTTGAGATATTGCCATCTTCTTTTAACTTTTTCAAAGGAGAAAGAGTAATATCTTTGCCAGAGGCTAAATGCATCACAACTTTATCTCCCTTTCTCACGGCTTTAGTCAAAGGATTACCACGAGCAGAGAGTAAAAAACCATCTCCTATATCTTTTGGAATTGCACCTTGTTTTAGATACTCTGCTAATATTTTAGTCGTTCCTCTTGATTTTCCAGTTTTTGGTTTTGTATCAAATTCATCACCATAACCAAGAGGTAATTCCCATGGATATTTATCAGTAGTACCATGACAATCTTGACACTCAATCTCAACAGCACCCAAATTTGCACCCCTGAAAAAACCATCACCATGCATATCATTTGAAGTATGACAATCTTGACATAACATACCCTTACTGTAGTGTATATCTTCGGTTAAATGTAGATATCTCTTAGTATGTAGTTTTGGCTGTCCATTTCCTCTATTATCAAATGTAGCTTGATACTCAGTCTCCATCAAACCTTGATAAGATACACCTATTCTCTTTCCACGATTATGACAAGTTGTACAAGTCTCTACAGGAATACCAGAGTAGTTGATATCATGAATAGTTACATTTACTTTTCTAGAAGATTGAATAGAGTGAATAAGCATATGCCCATCCTCTTTTTTGTCAATACTTTTATCCTCGCCTTCATATAATCCACCATTTGAGTATGGAACATGACACGATGCACAACCAATTCCTCTATAATCTCCCCTTCTTTTTCGCCCTTTTCCACCTGTATGACAACGCAAACACTCTTGTCTTAGATAAGTATAAACAGAAAGGCTAGGATCTTTTTCCACCTCATCAGCAGTAGGAGCAGGAGGAAGCTCTTTTGTCTCTTTTAAAAATCCTTGTGGCTCTAGTAGTGCTAACTCATCCATGTATTTTTGATATATTGTAGTTCCTAATCTCTTATGAGGATCGGGAGATTTACCTCCAAAATTGGTATAAGTATGTTTATATCCCTCTTTTGCACCAAATCCCCACATAGCACCATGAATTTTACCCTGTTCTGTTGCCATAAGATTATTATTTTGAGCAGAAACCTGCTTTGGATGACACATGCCACATGTATTTTCATTTATCCATGGACTTGCGGGATATGGATAAAACTCTTTAGGTCCGTTATGATCAGTAAAATAGCCTAGAGTACCACTGTGAGCTTTATCTTTTTCACTCTCATATGGATTACCACCATGACAAACAATACAATCATTACCTTTGACCCCTGCCTTGTTGGCAATTTTTAAAATTGCTTTCATCATGCTAGAATCTTTTTCCCTAATATCTGCAATACCTTTATGGCACTTTAAACAGCTATTTTCTCCACTATAAAGAGATAGTGTTATTATGATCAATAATAGTATTTTTGTCACTAACCACTCCTATTAAAATTATTTGATTTATTTTTAAAAGTATTATAGCTAGTTCTTATACCAATTCTTATTAATGAGAATATAATCTGTGAGAAGTTAAGTAAATTTCAATTAAAATATCTTTCAAATATTAGGGGAAAAGATATGAAAAAAATAGTTCTTGGTCTATTGTTGCTAATAGTGCCATTATTTATAAATGCAAATGATTTAATTATAAAAACAACTCCTTTTGGTGTTAACCAAACAATTTCAAAAATAGAAAATGCTCTAAAGAAGTATAAAGGAATCAATATCTTTACAATAATTGACCATCAAGCTGGAGCAAAAAAAGCTGGCTTAAAACTCAATGAAGAGAAAGTAATTATATTTGGTAACCCAAAACTAGGAACACTACTAATGCTCAAAGATCCAAAAGCAGGACTTGATCTACCTCTAAAAATTTTAGTATATAAAGATAATAATCAAAAAACAAAAATTGTATATAGAGATCCTCAAAAATGGAAAAAAGGTTTTGATTTAGAGGGGTGTAAACTTATCAATAAAATGGTAAAAGTACTAAATGAAGTTACAATAGAAGTATCAAAATAAATTAGACTCCTTGCATAACCTATGAGATTAATAGACTCTAACTAATATATTTAATCTTATAGGTTATGCAAGAAATCTATCACAAGGAAGAAGTCACATGCTAAAAAATATACTAAAAGAGTACCCTCTTTTTGCATCTATAATTACATTAGCCATTTTTATACCATTAGAGCATACTTTTGCACACTCAATGAGTGGTAATATTATAGGTTTTATAATAATCTTTGGAGTTATTATATATTCAGCACTAAATGTAGCCCACCATGCAGAGATACTTGCACATAAATATGGTGAACCTTACGGTACACTTATACTTACAAGTGCTGCGGTTATTGTCGAAATCTTGATTATTGTAATCATGATGGTACACTCACATGACCCCGTTTTAGCTAGAGATACTATATATTCAGCCATCATGCTAGATATCAATGGACTACTTGGTCTTGCTGCTATTATTGGTGGTATCAAGCATGGAGAACAGCAATATAATGTTGATTCAACAAACTCATATATGTCTATGATTCTTGTTTCTATTGGTATTGCAATGGTTGTCCCACACTTTATAAGTGATGATAAAATTCATATGTATATGAACTTTACAATTGTTATGTTTATTCTTCTATATATTATTTTTACAAGAGTTCAACTCAAAGAGCATAGTTATTTTTTTAAATATAAGAGTGGAAGTATTGAACATGAGGAGAGTAAAGAGGAGAGGGATAAAATCAATGGTGTATATCATGCTACTATTTTGGCTATATCTATTGTCATGATTGGTATGCTTTCAGAGATTTTAGCAGTTTTTATGAGTAATAATCTCAGTGCCTTGGGATTACCTCTAGCTCTTGGAGCATTTTCTGTAGCACTTATATCTGCCTCACCTGAACTCATCACGGCTATTAGAGCAGCATCTGATAATAATATGCAAACTGTTGTAAATATAGCGGTAGGTGCTAGTTTAGCTACTGTACTTATGACAATACCCGCTATTCTTATAGTAAGTAATCTAATGGATATGGAGATCATTCTTGCTATTACACCTCTTCAAGGTCTTATGCTTGGACTAACTATTTTGGCAGGAATTATTCACTTTAATGATGGAGAGACAAATGTCTTAGAGGGATTTGTCCATTTTGTAATATTTATAGTTTTCTTCTTTTTAATGTTTGTTTAACCAAAATGGGTCTTATGACCCATTTTAAAATCTCTTTACATAAGTATGACAATAAGGCTCTTTATTGTGTCTTTTATAATAGTCTTGGTGATACTCCTCAGCCTTATAAAATGGATGATCTTTTGTACTAATCAATTTAGTAGCAATCTTTAAACCTTTTGTTTTCAAAACATTTATCAACTTTTTGGCACTCTTTCTTTCATCCTCATTATTATAAAAAATTGCTGAGAGATATTGAGAACCAATATCTGGACCTTGTCCATTTGTTTGAGTAGGATCATGAATCTCAAAAAATAGCTTTGTTAAAGTCTCAAAATCAACCTTTTTAGGATTATAAGTAATCTCAACCACTTCTAAATGTCCCGTATCTGTATAACATACATCTTTATAGGTAGGATTATCTTTATGCCCTCCCATATAGCCACTATTTGCACTAATTACACCATCTATCTTTTCAAAGTGATACTCAACACCCCAAAAACAGCCACCTGCAAAATAGGCTTTTTTACTATTTTTTTCTGTAGCTGGTTCAAAATTCATAGATATAGAGTTTACACAATGTCTACAGTTTTTTGGAGTAATCTGCTCTCCCTCAAAAACATGTCCCAAATGAGCCCCACAATTTGCACAAACAATCTCTACACGCCTACCATCTTTATCAGGAACTCTCTCAACTGCCCCCTCTATAGCATCATCAAAACTAGGCCAACCAGAACCAGAATCAAATTTATCTGATGATTTATAGAGTGGAGCATTACATCTTTTACACTTATATATACCACTCTCATAAAACTTATCATATTTTCCAACAAAAGGCATCTCTGTGCCTTTATCCACAATAACTCTCTCTTCTGCTAGAGTTAGTTTATTAAATTTTTGATCATCTTGCATTCTTTTATCCTCCCCATGCAATATACTCATTCCTAAAATAGAAAGAACTATAAATAATAAAACATTTTTTTTCATAACTTTACCTTATATATTATTATAATATAAAAAGATAAACCATTAAAAAACAGTAGATGTAAATATTAACTATTTTATTGACTTTCATCGTCATTTGAGATATAGTGTCACTTCAATTTTTAGAAGAAGGGGAAAAAATGAAACAGACTACATTTAAAGATAAATATCCAGTATGGACACTTGAACTAAACAAAGAGGAGATATCACAAAAAAATATTCCAGAGATTTTGGCATATTTCAAAAAAAAGATAGATAACCATAAAATTGCAAAATATATTGCTATATTTGATCACTATTCACATACTTCTAGCATAGGTGGGGCTATTAATCCTGAAATCAAAGATATGCAAAATATTGTCTTCTGTTTTGGTCCTGAAATTCCAAACACTAAAGTAGCAGCTGTAAGACCTAGATCTATTGGCATATGTGAAATGGATGATAAATTTATTATTGAATTCATGGAAGCACCCTCTGAAAAAGCACATGACACAATGGAAGAGTGGGCAAAAGAGTTAAAAATCTCTTAAAACTTTATTTTACGATGCCGATATAGGTCATATAACAAAATCTATAAAGGCATATGTAATGACAAAAGATATTATACTTAAAAAAGTAAAAGCATTCCCCCCGCTTGATGACACAGTTTCTAGAGTAATGGCAATTTGTAATGATGAGAATAGTTCAATTGGAGAGCTTGCAAAAGTTGTTCAATCTGATCCAATGACTATGGCAAATATTCTTAAAGCTGCTAATAGTCCACTTTATGGTTTTAGTAGAGAGATTAATAGTATTTCTCAAGCTGTATCTATTTTTGGAATGGATACAGTAAAAGGTTTTGCATTCTCCTCATTTTTGCAAAAAAAACTTGATCTAAATCTTGAACCTTATAGCATGGATGCCAAAGGTTTTGCTCAAATTACAGAGAGACAGAGTGCATTTGTAACAAAATGGTTCAAAGGTGATAAGAGTAAATTAGAGGTATTAATACTTACATCTTTTCTTATGGAAATAGGTAAAATTGTACTTGCTAATGTAGTTGTTGAAAATGGAAAAACAGATGAGTTTAAAACAGCAGTTGCACAAACAAAAAATGCAAAAGAGTTAAAAGCTTTAGAAGAGAGTGTTTTTAATATCACTAATGAAGAGATTACTGCAATTGTATTCAAAGAGTGGAACTTTGATGAGAAAATGTGTGAAGCAATTGAATTTCTTCACCATCCAGAAGATGCAAGCAATAGTGCACAAGAGTTTTCACAAATCTTAGAAGTTATCAAAACTTTTATTACAACTCAACCTTATGATCAAGAAGAGCAATTCCAAAAGGCATTATCTCTTGTAGAAAAATATGGACTAAACAAAGATAAATTTTTGGAAGTTGTGGAAGAACAACTAAATGTAGAAGCTCCAGTAGCTTAATAATTTGTAAGTTTGGCTATGCCAAACTTACAAACAACCTAATCAAAAAATCTAAGCAACAGCAGCTTGAACTTCAGACTCCAACTCAATATACATAATACCTTGCATACAAAGAACAGATTTACCCTGAATATTTACTATTCCATTATCAATTTCACAAATAATTTCACTTCCTCTTTGAGAGAGTTGATGAGAAACTAACCTCTTTTTATTTAAGACTTCAGACCAAAAAGGAGCAATCTCTGAACATACAGATTTAGAGTAAGAGTCTCCCTTAATACCAGAATTTGGAGCAAAAAATCTAAATACAAAATCACACTCATCACCCTTGGCAGTTATATAAATACCTTGCATATTTAATCTAGGTAAAACTTCTCTCTTTATCTTCAGGTTCTTTACTACCTCTTCACTCTCATAAATTAAAATATAGTTTTCACCACTTTGCAATACTTTTAAAGGGTCCATGCCAAAAGCCAAATCAAAAAGAGGACTGTAATGCCCTAATCTTGGCATAGAAGCAGGAAATGAAAGAGATAATAGTTCGTTATCTCCTCTTGTCACCACAATAGTATCTCCACGATATATAAACGAAATTTTAGAACTACTTTTTTCAATAAAATTAAACAACACAAATGCACTTGCTAAAGTTGAATTTCCACAAAAAGAGACCTCTTTTTTAGGTGTAAACCACCTAATTTCATATTTATTTCCAGATTTAACAAAAAATGCTGTAGTAGCTAAATTGTTTTCTAATGCAATTTTTTGTAACATTTGATCATCTAACCAATAATCAAGAGGACAAACGGCAGCAGGATTACCAGAAAAAAGTTTCTGAGTAAAGGCATCTACATAATATACACTAATCTTCATGTCATTCCATCCTTAAGTAGTAATAGTTTCAGTATTTCCGATTATAACCAATATATTTATTTTTATACTTAAGATGTAAAATTAACTAAATTTTATTAGGTTCTTACTCCAAAAAAACTCAATCCACATATTTGCCTCTCTACATTTAAAATCAGGTCTATAAGAAGCATCCTCTTTATAAAAGATTGTTGCAGATCTAAATTGACTTTTTGGATACTTTTCTCTTAATATTTCCATCACTTCAATCATAGTATCTCCACTATCTACAATATCATCCACTACTAAAACTCTACTATTATCAGAAATTAAAGGTATATTAAAAATATCAATAGTATCAAGACGAGATTTATCATCATAATGGATAGAGTTAAGAGTGTATAAATTTCTAAGCCCCAATCTCTCCGATAAAAAATGACCAAGAGTTACGCCTCCTCTTGCAATTGCCAAAATAGTATCTGGATTAAATTTTGCTACTTGACCCTTCAGAGATAAAATATCATCTTCAAACTCTTCATATTTATAATAATAAGTCATATTTTCTCCTAATTAAATAATTAATATGATAACATTTTAATTTAGAAAAATATATAGAGGACATCATGAAAGATAATTTGGCACAACTTTTACAAAATCAGCAAATGAGAACAGATGAGCTTGAAACACTCTTAGAAGCAAGAAAAAATGGGGAGATAGATTTTACTCTTATTGATATTCGAGAAGTTTTTGAATACACAAATAGTAGTATTGAAGGCTCTGACCTACTAATTCCTACATCAGTCATTCAAGGACATTTAGATAAATTTGAAGAGCTAAAAGATAAACCAGTTATACTATATTGTAGAAAAGGAACAAGAA
>Ga0256914_1002722_pt1 | contig 14545 bp, 13 predicted proteins | sample HulkmetaG_FD_191571 | JGI IMG/M metagenome (GOLD analysis project Ga0256914, IMG submission 191571) | Hydrothermal chimney microbial communities from Main Endeavour vent field at the Juan de Fuca Ridge, Pacific Ocean - Hulk | ecosystem: Environmental > Aquatic > Marine > Hydrothermal vents ... | reverse complement strand
TCATTCCAAAGGCTATATACACCAGAAGAGAAATAAGCCATGTAATAACTATCCCAAGCTCCATGCTCATATCCCTTCTACTCTCTCTTATTGCATACTTTTTTTCCATGCCAATAGTATCCCTTTTGACTCCCTCTTCCCTGGCCCATATTAATATACCTGTGGGGATAGCGGGGCTGCTGCTGGGGGCCTATACTGTGACTGTAAGGAGAGAGGCACTTCCGCAACTCCTGGGCATCCTTGCCATGGAAAACGGGGCATTTTTTGCTGGTATCTCCCTGGCGTGGAATCTCTCTTTGATAACCGAGCTGGCAGGGGCGTTTGATATCCTCATTATGGCCTTTGTGGTGGGGATATTGACCAGGAAGATACATGAATATACTGGCTCCACTGTTGTGGGAGAATTGAAGATGTTAAAAGAGGAGGCCAATTAGATGATACTGTTAGGTATGTTGATATCAATACCCTTGCTCGCTGTGGTGCTTTCAGCCCTGTGTAGGTGGGGGATGTCCACCAGGTATATAACGGTGCTCTCTGCCGTGGCCACCCTTGGGGTTTCCAGTATTCTTTTAATCAAGGTGATAGATTCTCCTATTCACTTTATAGGCTCTGTTTCCCAATGGATAGGACTGGACCCCTTTGGGGCAATTGTACTCCAGTTGGTGTGTTTCGTAAACCTCACTGCCTCCATCTTTTCCATTGGATATATAAGGTCTTACCATCTAAGGGAGATAAGGCGCTATTACCTCAACTATAATCTCTTTGTCTTTTCCATGATGCTGGTCCCTGTGCTTCAAGAACCCAATCTAGTGTGGATAGCAGTGGAGTTTACCACCCTCTTTTCCGTAATGCTGGTTGCCTTTAATTATACCCATACCTCTCTTGAGGCCGCCTGGAAGTATGTAGTCATTACCCTCATGGGAGCAGGTATAGCACTGCTGGGTTTTTTATTTTTGTTCTCCAGTGCCAGGTTAGGGGGAGTAACATATTATACATGGGAGGGGATAAGACAGGTGGCACCCCTTATGCCCCCTTTGCCCCTGAAGGTGGCCTTTCTCCTCATTCTTATAGGGCTGGGTACCAAGGTGGGGTTTGTGCCCATGCATACCTGGTTGCCAGATGCCCATAGCCAGGCACCTTCCCCTGTATGCGCTCTCCTCTCAGGCATTGAAACCTCTGCTATTTTATTTGTAATAGTAAAACTATTTCCCATTGTGAGGGCGAATCCTGGCATAAATATGGGCCTACTACCCGTCTCCTTTGGGCTCCTTTCCGTGGGAGTGGCGGCCTTGTTAATAATTCAGGTGCGGGACTTAAAACGCCTATTTGCTTTTTCCACGGTGGAACATATGGGAATTGTCCTGGTGGGTTTTGGACTCATGGGAACCCTTGCAACCACAGGGGCCATCCTCCAGATGATTGTGCACGCCTTTACCAAGTCCCTATGTTTTTATGCGGCTGGTTCTCTGGTATATATATTTCACTCTAGGGAGATAGAATCCTTTGGAGAGCTTATAAGGACCTGCCCCTTTGTGGGCTCTGTCCTCCTGATTGGTGCCCTTGCCATTGCAGGCGCCCCTCCCTTTGTGGTGTTTTTTAGTGAATTTTCCATAATAAGGGCGGCATTGGCAGAAGGTCATTATATAATTGTGTGTATCCTATGTGTTTTTATTGTAGTAGCTTTCTTTGCTATAATGAATCATATTGGAAAGATGGTATTTAGTAAGATAAATTCTGGAGATAACAGGGCAACATTAAATAAATCTTTACCAAAATCCTGTAAATTTGCCATTATAATGTCAATAATTCCTGTAATTATTTTTGGTATATTTCCATTTTGGATTTATAAAATAGCTAATATTGCGGCCATAAGTATGGGAGGATAAGGATGTATGATTTTTTAAATCAAATACAATCCTCATTTTCAGTTAAGATAAAAGAAAAAGATGATTGTATATATATCTTATGCCCTTCTAATCTGTCTCCGAAGATTTGTGATATCTTATTTTCAAAATTTGACTACATTTTTTCTGGTATAATTTTAGATAGAGACGATATGGGGTGGAAGTTATATTATATTTTCTTTAAAGCACATAAGGTGGTGCTAGTAGAGGTTTCTTCCTCCAGACCCATTCCTATTTTCCATAGCATAAGTCCTTACATCCATGGGGCAGATTGGCATGAGAGGGAGATAGAGGACCTCTTTGGGATAAGGTTTCAGGGACATCCAAAGTTGGGGAATTTTGTCCTTCATGACGATGTATGGCCTGAAGGGGTAGCCCCCATGATGCACAAGGACTTTCCTGACCCCTCTTTTGACTACTGGCAGGACCTTCCCCCGCAGAGGCTCCTAGATGCAAAGGGGGCCTTTGTGATGTCAGTGGGCCCTGTTTTTTCTGGGGAGGCAGAATCTGTGCATTTTCAGATAGAGACCATTGGGGAGGAGATAGTTAGGTGTTATCCTCGTCTATTTTATAAGTATAGGGCCGTGGAGAAAAAGGCAGAGCTTATGGAGATAGACAGGGTTATTTTTCTCTGTGAGAGGATAAATGGAAAGAGTGCTTTTTCATCTGCCCTGTGTCTATGTCAGGCGGTAGAGGATATATGTGGCATCACTCCTCCTCCAAGGGCCCAGGTACTGCGGGTATTTTTTTGTGAACTGGAACGTATTCGCCACCATATAGGGGTTATTGAGGGGATATGTTCCTCCACAGGGCTGTGGATTGCCTCCAATGCAATGGGGATATTGGAGGAGAGGGTACTACGGCTCTGCTGTACTCTCACAGGTCATAGGTACCTCTTTGGGATGGCTATCGCCGGCGGGGTATCTAAGGATATCTCTTCTGAGACCTTAAAGGAGGCCAGCGAGGAGTTAGAAAGGGTCTTTTTGGAGTTTAAGGAGATAGAGGACCTGCTTGTATCCACCAGCAGTTTCTTAGATAGGATAGAGGAGGTGGGGGTGCTCAATAGGTCCCAGGTGAGGGACTATGCTATGGTGGGGCCAGTGGCCAGGGGATGTGAGATTATCAACGATATGCGGGTGGTTAGGCCTTATCTACTCTATTCCCATATCAACTTTGGCATTCCCACAGAGAGGGAAGGGGATGGCTATGCCCGTCTTCGTGTATTTTGTGCAGAGATAGAGCAATCCCTTAGGATAATTAAAGAGATAATCCAGGATATCCCAGGTGGACCAGTTGCAATTACACCGGAATATAGGGCTGGGTCAGGGGTTGGAGCAGTGGAGGCACCAGGTGGAGCCAATATACAGTGGGTCAGGATAGATGAAGGGGGTAGGGTGCTTCGTTATAGGATAATTCCCCCTTCCTTTATGAACTGGCATGGTTTTCACAATGCAGTTGAGGGATTTGCCTTTCAGGATTTTCCCATAATCCTAGCCACATTTGGTCTTAGTGTGGCGGAAAACGATAGATAGAAGAGGGGAGACAGATGAGTAGGTGGGTTGTTAAGGGGCTCAGAGGAAGGTGTAGGTCTTCACAATACCCTGTGAAGGAGGAAAAGGCACCTGGAGTATCTCCAGGTATTATAGGGGAGCGTCTTCCCCAGGGATCTGCGCTGGGGTTGAGAGAGAGGTGTCCCATGGGAGTAATTTGTGATCCTCCAGGGGGAGATCTTGTGGATAGAGGTAGATGTATTCACTGTTTAAGGTGTGGCCCATCTCCTTCTTTAGGGTGGGAAGAGGGGTTTGAATGGGCCAGATTTACACCTGAGGGTGGTCCCCTTCCCCCTTCTTTTAAGGGTTCGGTCCATATAAGGGTAGTGGATGTGGGGGACTGTGGTGCGTGCTTAAATGAGGTGAAGTTGTTGAATAATCCCTATTATAATATGCATCGTTCGGGACTCTTTATTACTCCCACCCCTCGGAAGGCAGATGTATTGCTTGTGGTTGGAAGACTTACAGAACATATGAAGATCCCCCTTATACGGACCTATGAGGCCATGCCCTCTCCAAAGAGGGTAGTTGTGGTTGGGGCATGTGGGCTCTCTGGCGGGATCTTTGAGAGGGATTTTATTACCCCAAATGTGGTCCAGGAGATGCTACCTGTGGACGTGGAAGTGCCAGGATGTCCTCCCCCTCCCCTGGCCATCTATCATGCACTCTTACTGGTTTCTGGACAGATGAAAGGTGAATATGAGAGATAGGGAGGTTAGTATCTATGTGGAGATTTACACTTTTTTTTCTATCCCTTGGTTGTTTCTTACTTGGGATAATAGGCGATAGGGTCCTTTCCAGAAGAGAATGTGGTTGGTTGGTGGGCTTGGCAGGTGTCACAGGGGGCATATTTCTTTTTATCTGGTCTTTGCCTCTTCTGCTCTCACGGGAGGTCTTTTCCCTTGCTATATACAGATTTTTTGGCAAGGTGAAGTGGATCCTTTCCTTTGATCCCCTCTCCCTATTTTTTCTTGCCATCACCTCTGTTGTAATAATTGCCTCTTCCCTATTTGCCTCTTCTATGATGGGACGAAAAAGGGAAGGGAGAGGAGAGGATGCTTGTGTATCCTGGGTCTATTTTTCCATTATTATCTCCTCCATATTTGTGCTAACTGCCGGAGATGTATTTTCTTTTTTGCTTGCTTGGGAGATGATGTCTATTTTTATATATCTCATGGTCTCATGCCCCAGTAAATCCAGCCCTGGCTATCTTATGCTTGCCATAGGAGAGGCAGGCACCATGGCCATTATGATGGCATTTTTGTTGCTGGCCAACCACGCAGGTTCCCTTGAGTTCTCCACAATAGCCCAGGGCTCCACCACCCTCTCCCCTGCTATTAGATGGTGGGTCTTTATATTGTCATTTGTGGGTTTTGGGATAAAGGCAGGCCTCGTGCCTTTGAATTTCTGGCTTCCCCGGGCATATTCTGCCTCACCTCGCGCCTTTATCCCCTTTATTGCAGGGGCCACTTTGAACCTGGGGTTATACGGGATAATAAGAGTAAATGCCTCTCTACTCTTCCCTATTGGAGTGGGTCCTGGCCTGGTGGTCCTTTTAACAGGGGCCATAACTGCACTTGTGGGGGTGCTCTATGCCAGTATAGAGGACGATTTTAAAAGGTTACTTGCCCATAGTTCCATTGAGAATGCGGGGATAATTACCATTGGTGTGGGTGCAGGACTGATCTTTTTATCCCTTGGACATCCATCCTTTGCATCTATTTCATTTATTGCATCCCTTTATCACCTGCTAAATCATTCAATATTCAAGCCCCTTTTATTTATGGGGGCCTCAGAGGTGGAGGGGAGTAAGGGCCTCAGAAGTCTTGATGAGATGGGAGGGATATTAAAGAAGATGCCCTATACTGGATTGTTTGTGCTGGTGGGTGTCCTCTCCATCTCTGCTATGCCTCCCTTTAATGGGTTTATAAGCGAGTGGCTCACCCTGGAGGGACTTTTAAGGAGCGTGGAGGTCCATCCCCTGGGGGTGAGACTGGCCTTTGTGTTGGCTGGGGTGTTGCTGGCCCTTACTGCAGGACTTGCAGTGACGTGTTTTGTTAGACTATTTTCCATGGCCTTTCTGGGACGTGCCAGGAGCAGCCATGTCCAGGTCTTGAGGGAGAAAAGGGGAGTAGACATGATGGCAATGGCTTTGTTGGCCCTCATGTGCTTTGTGTTGGGGGTTGCTCCCACCTATGTGATCCCTGTACTGGATAGGGTGGTCTCTCCCATATGTGGAACAGGTTCTTCCCCCTACTTAGTGCCCGCTTTTTTTCATTCCCCTGGGAACTCTCACCTACCCCTGGCCTTTTTTCACGATTTTGAGAAGATTGGTGCCAGGATTGGACACTCCATCTTGCCTGGTAGGGGACTTGTGATATTGCACAGGGGTGGGAATATAAATCCTGTTGTGTTTGTGGCATCTCCCGCATATATGCTTGTGACTATCCTTGTTATAGTCTTATTTGCAATGGTGATAACAGAGATTTTTCCTCTTCGTGGGAGAAGGATAGAGAGATCTCCTGTATGGGCAGGGGGTATTAAGAGGTTGTTCAGTGAGATGACCTATACTGCATCTGGGTTTGCCCAGCCCATTAGGGTGATCTTTGAAGCCCTCTTAAGACCTCGCCATGTGGAGGAGCGTGAAAGTCTTGCAGGGCATTTCCAGATGAGGATAAGGAGGGAAAGTGTTCATATACACCTAATGGACAGATTTGTTCTCTATCCCCTTGTTAAAGGGCCTTCTTATTTGTCGGCCAAGCTGGCAAAAATGCATGGGGGAGAAGTTAACACCTATACTGCATATGTATTTGTGGTCCTTGTGGGGGTGATGTTATGTCTGGGATTTTCGTTTTTTTAGATAGGATGATAACTTATGGAAGATAGTTCCAGTGAATTGTCCCAAAAAAAATGCGCCAATTATAGGGGGAAAGGTGGACAACTTAAATCCCAGCCCAGAATATACCCTCAGTACAATCACCAGGGGGATGGGGGCATGAATATAGATAAACCACTTCCTGGAGAAGCGTCTGCTTCGTGCCCGCAGGACGCCAAATGGGAGATTCAGGATAAACACTGAGGCGGCAAGTGTTGAAAGGTTCATAACCCCCTTCCTTTTTTCAGATTCTTATAGAGACCTAGTGTAGGGATTTCCTTTCTTGTCTTCCCCTTGCAAGGGAAATCCTCATACCCCCTAGATTGTCTATTATTTGAGTATTGTCAAATCTTGACCGCCACTGTATTATTCTTTATCGTTTTATAAAAATCTTCCAAAAATAAACCAGTTGAGGAAGTCTTATATGCAGATTACATGTCCCAAATGCGGGTTTACCAAAGAGATACCTGAGGACAAGATCCCCCCCAGGGCCCAGATGGCCACGTGTCCCAAGTGTTCCCATAAATTTAGGTTCAGAGAGCTTCAACAGGAAGATGGGGTTGAAGATAATACATCTCTCTCTTCTGAGGAGGGGAAGGATTTGTGGAGTGCTCTTGCCTCTTTAGATGGGGATAAGACATCTAAGGCAGAGGGGGAGAGTCCCTCTGGAAGAAGGATAGATGGAAAGATTCCCTGGGAAGAGATGGAGCATTATGGATTCTTTAATGCCCTATTTTATACCATTAAAGAGGTATGTCTCTCTCCCACTAGATTCTTTCAACAGATGCCAGTGGTTGGAGGATTTGTAAGACCTCTTATATTTTATCTTCTCATTTCTGAGATATATACTGCAGTAAGGCTTATATGGAAGCCCCTTGGATTTATGAATTTTCTCCAGGGATATACCTCTGTTCCTTTAAATATGGGTCTACATGGAGTATCTACTATTATGCTACTTCTTATGTATCCTCTTTTTCTCACAGGGCTTTTGTTTGTGGGTACTGCTATAAATCATATATGTCTTGTGTTGGTAAAGGATGGTTCCGGGGGTTTTGAGGGAACCTTCAGGGTATTGTGTTATTCTTCTGCTCCAATGCTTCTTGCTGTTATCCCCTTTATAGGTCCCATTGTGGGGCTTATCTGGTCAGGAGTGTGTAATTTTCTGGGATTTAAATATGCCCATAACACCTCCACTACCAAGGTGGTATTGGCCATGTTATTACCCTTTTTCTTTGCCGTTGCGGTGGTGTCTATTTTAAAGGGTATTTCTTATGTTTAAATTCTTGCGTTTTTTCAGGAGAAAAAATAGGGAAGAGGGTAGGTATTCCCCTGCTCAGTTTAAGAGGTTATCTCAGGATATACGGGATCTGGCGAATGTAATTGCCAAATTGTGGTTGTCTAACCAGCAATTTCAGATAAAGATAAAGAGGATAAAGCAGGAGATGGACCAGTTGGATAGGCTCCTGGAGAATAAGTCCTTTTCTTCTCTCTCCAGAGAAAAAAAAGAAGAGCTTAGAAGGAGCCTGCTGGTATCTAAAAAGGAGCTGTTGAAGTGCATTCAGGAGGCTCCCTGTCCCACCAAGAGGGTACAATAGGGGTATGCGCACTATAAAGAGGACCTTTCTCGTATTTGTGATAGGATTGGTATGCGCCTGTAGCTCCCAGTATGGAGAGATTCACTTAAATGAGATTGAGATAAAATGTCCTCAGCCGGTGTATCGTGCTTCCCCTGATTATCTCATCTATCCCATGCATATCCCTTCTTTTCATCCTGTGGCTGCACTTTTCCCTTTTAGGATTAAGCAAGACATAACACCAAGGGAATATATGCAGAGAGAGATGACCAGGGTGTTATATGCCAGTTGGCTAAAACATCGTGTTTTTGTAAAATTGCTCTTATTTTCCTCAAGTCCAAAATCTATGCGAAAGGCTGCAGAAATAGCATCTAAAGCAGGGTGTGACGTAATGATAATGCCGCAGATAACTTATTGCCTGCTGGGTGGAGAGAGTGGAGACAGTATTATTGCTATGAAAATAGATATATATTCGTGCTCGGACCTTAAACTTATATGGTCTATAACGCATATGGGAAAGATAGAACATGCCCTGAATGAGGATTATGTGTTTTTTAGAATAAATAAAAGGATTCCATTTGCTGCTGGTGCAGTTATTATTGATCGTCTTGCCACAGACATATATCCTCCTATTAAGAGATGGGCCTGGCAGATATATCCCATATTTCCTCCCAGGAAGAAGACCCTATTTTAAATAGAGATTTGTACCAAGAGAGAGGTGTGAGATGATTGGTGTGTCTAAATTGTATTGTGGAAGTGTGGAACCTTCTGATGCCCTTCGTTATGGGAGAAGGTCCAGGGACCTGCCTTCTCATCTCCTTCAGTTTTCCCGGGATAAGAAACCAGTGGTGGTATGGAACATAACCAGGAGATGTAATCTCAGGTGTATTCACTGCTATGCAGGAGCAGATTCTACTTCTAGGGATGAGATCTCCACACAGGCGGCCAGGGAGATACTGGAGGACCTTTCCTCATTTGGGGTGCCAGTGGTGCTGTTTTCTGGGGGTGAGCCCCTGGTTAGGAAGGACATTGTGGAACTGGCCTCTTATGCGGTATCCTTGGGGATGAGGGCGGTTATTTCCACAAATGGCACTCTTATAGATAGGGCCCTGGCCAGGGACCTTAAAGGGATTGGACTTTCGTATGTGGGTATATCCATTGATGGTACCCAGGAGACCCATGATAGGTTTCGGCGCAGGGAAGGGGCCTTCAGGATGGCCATGAAGGGGGTGGAGAACTGTATGGAAGAGGGGCTTAAAGTGGGACTAAGATTTACCATAAACAGGTCCAATGCGTTACAGGTCCCTGATATTTTTAGGATTATTGAAGAAAGGGGTATTCCTAGAATCTGTTTTTACCATCTTGTATATAGTGGACGGGGCTCTGCCCTTATAGAGGAGGATCTCTCCCATGAGCAGACCAGGAATCTCATGGATGTTATCCTGCAGCAGACCAGAGAGCTATTTGAGAGGGGACATTCTCCTGAGGTCCTTACTGTGGATAATCATGCAGATGGTCCTTATATCTATCTGAAATTGCTGAAAGAGGATGAGGCAAGGGCAGAAAGGGTTATGGAGCTTTTAAGATTTAATGAGGGTAATAATTCAGGGCGTGGCATCGGGTGTATCTCTTGGGATGGGGAGATATATGCAGATCAGTTCTGGAGGACACATTCCTTTGGAAATGTGTTTAAGCGTCCTTTTTCTGCTGTATGGGAAGACCCTCATATAGAATTGCTGGCCATGCTCAAGGAAAAAAAGAGATATGTGAAGGGGAGGTGTGCCAGGTGCAGGTTTTTGGATATATGTGGGGGAAATTTTAGGGCAAGGGCCGAGGCGGTATATGGAGATATATGGGCCCCGGATCCTGCCTGTTATTTAACCGATGAGGAGATAGGCCTAAAAGAGGGGGAGGGAGATGAGAGAGGATAAAGGCTTTTTTCGGGGAAGAAGGTTCAGGCAGACTGGTTTTTTTAGGGAATTGATAAAGGAGACATACTTACATCCTGGGGACCTTGTGCAGCCCTATTTTGTAGTTGAGACAGAGGAGGAGGACTTTATAAAAGAGATCCCATCTATGCCAGGGCAATATCAATTGAGTATAAGGAATTTAATATTACGACTAAAGGAGGCCATGGAGGTGGGTTTGAAGGCAATAATACTTTTTGGTATCCCCGCCACTAAGGATGAGATGGCCTCTTCTGCCTATGATATAGATGGAATAATTCAGCGGACAGTGAGGGAGGTGAAGGAGAGATTTCCTGAATTAATAGTAATAACAGATGTATGTTTGTGTGAATATACATCCCATGGCCATTGTGGGATCGTAAAAAATGGGAAGGTATTAAATGATCCTACCCTGGAGCTTCTGGCGAAAACGGCCTTGTCGCATGTAGAGGCAGGTGCAGATATGGTGGCCCCTTCAGATATGATGGATGGACGTATAGGATACATTCGGGAGGTATTGGATTCCAATGGCTTTGAGGATGTCCCTATAATGTCGTATGCGGTCAAATACTGTTCTGGTTTTTATGGGCCCTTCAGGGAGGCGGCCCATAGTGCCCCTGTGTTTGGGGATAGACGTACCTATCAGATGGACCCTCCAAATAGTAGGGAGGCATTGCGCGAGGCCTCTGCAGACATATTAGAAGGTGCAGATGTTATTATGGTGAAGCCTGCCCTTGCCTATCTTGATATTATTCACATGATAAAGGGGAAATTTGACGTACCAGTTGCCGCATATCAGGTAAGTGGTGAGTATTCCATGATAAAGGCGGCCGCCTCCAGGGGATGGCTGGATGAGGACAAGATTGTGTACGAGACCCTTATAGGGATAAAGAGGGCAGGAGCTGATATGATTTTGAGCTATTTTTCAGTGGATGTGTTGAGACAGATGTCCTCTGGAAAGGGATGGTTATAGTATGGGGGGAGATATATTTGAACCCAATCTCAGGCTAGTTGCGTGGGAGGTTACTGATGCATGCAACCTGGCGTGTAAACACTGCCGGGCAGAGGCGAGGAGGAATCCTTCTTCTGATGAGATGGACACAGAGGAGGGGAAGAGACTTTTGTCCTCTATTGCCCGCATAGGGTCTCCAATAGTGATATTTACAGGGGGGGAGCCTCTTTTACGCCAGGATATATTTGAACTTATATCCTTTGCCCGGGAAGAATCCCTTACCCCGGTACTTGCTCCAAATGGTACCCTTTTGACTCGGGAAAATGTGAGGGAGATGGTCTCCTGTGGAGTTAAAAGGGTCTCTCTTTCAATAGATGGGCCCGATGCCCATTCCCATAACTCCTTCAGGGGGGTGGATGGGGCCTTTGAGAAGGTAATGGAGGGCATAGAGTTTTTAAGGGCAGAAGGGATGCCCTTTCAGATAAACACTACAGTAACCAGGACCAACCTGCATTCTTTTAGGGAGATATTTTCTCTGGTTGAAGGACTTGGGGCAGTTGCATGGCATATATTTTTGCTCGTTCCCACAGGGAGGGCGAGAGATATTCAGGAAGAGATTATCTCTGCTGAAGAATATGAGGAGGTCCTTACCTGGTTTTATGACTTTAGAAAGACCACTTCTCTTCAGTTAAAGGCTACCTGTGCCCCTCATTATTATAGGATAATGCGCCAGAGGGCCAGGAAGGAGGGGTTAAAGGTAGATGTAAAGACCTTTGGGATGGAGGCCCATACCAGGGGATGTCTGGGGGGAATTGGTTTTTGTTTTGTATCTCATAACGGGAAGGTGCAGCCCTGTGGGTATCTGGATGTAGTTTGTGGAGATGTAAGGAAAGATGACTTTGCCTGGATATGGTACAATTCTGCTGTGTTTAAGATGCTCAGAGATAGGGGAGAATATAAGGGAAAGTGTGGGGTATGCGAATATTTTAAGGTATGCGGAGGGTGCAGGGCCAGGGCTTATGCAATGAGTGGAGACTATATGGGGGAGGAACCCCTGTGTAGCTATCTCCCTAAAATATATAGGGGGGGGTATGGACGATCTGGATAGGGAGGTCCTGGATATAATCCAGTCTGATTATCCCATAGTCTCCCGGCCATATTATGAGATAGGCAGGAGAGTGGGGCTTACAGAGGCAGAGGTCCTTGCAAGGGTAAGGCGACTGAAGGAGTTGGGGATTATAAGGAGAATAGGGGCCAATTTTCAGTCCAGAAAGCTGGGGTGGAAGAGTACGTTGTGCTGTGCCTGTGTTCCTTCAGAGAGGTTGAAAGATTTTGTGGAGGTGGTAAATAGTTATCCCGGCGTTACCCACAACTATCTTCGCAGACACAGGTTTAATGTATGGTTTACCTATATAGGGCCCTCGTGGAAACGTATCCAAGAGGATCTTTCTGAAATAGAGAGAAAGACGGGTATTCCTATACTCAGCCTTCCTGCCAAAAGGATGGTAAAGATAAAGGTGGATTTTAGGATGAGGGAGGGGTAGATGGCTTTGGAGGAGATTATTCTTGCTTAGTTGAATGTTCTGATATGGTAGGAGGATATGAGCATGAGATATAATGGACGCAAGGCCCTTATTACTGGAATTACAGGACAGGATGGAGCATATCTAGCCGAGTTTTTACTTAAAAAGGGATATGAGGTCCATGGTATAAAGAGAAGGGCATCGCTTTTTAATACCCACAGGGTAGATCATCTATACAGAGACCCTCACGAGGAGGATGTAAGATTTTATTTACACTATGGGGACATGACAGATTCTACCAATCTTACCCGAATTATTCAGGAAGTGGAACCTCATGAGATATACAATCTTGCAGCCCAATCTCATGTAAAGGTATCCTTTGAGACTCCGGAATATACTGCAAATGCCGATGCCTTGGGGACCCTTCGTATCCTGGAGGCGATCAGGATTTTGGGCATGGAAGATAAAACTAGATTTTATCAGGCCTCCACCTCTGAGCTTTTTGGTAAAGTGCAGGAGATTCCCCAGCGAGAGAGTACTCCTTTCTATCCAAGGAGTCCCTATGGAGCTGCCAAGCTGTATGGTTACTGGATTACAGTTAATTATAGAGAAGCGTATAATATTTTTGCCTGTAATGGCATCTTGTTTAACCATGAGAGTCCCATTAGGGGAGAGACCTTTGTAACTCGGAAGATTACTAGGGCGGCTGCCAGAATAAGCCTTGGTATCCAGCGTAAACTCTATCTAGGTAATCTGGATGCCAGGAGGGATTGGGGACATGCTCTAGATTATGTAGAAGGGATGTGGCTTATCCTTCAACAGGATATTCCCGATGACTATGTGCTGGCCACAGGGGAGGCCCATTCTGTTAGAGAATTTGTGGAGCTGGCCTTTAAGGAAGTGGGAATTGAGATTGAATGGAGGGGAGAGGGAATAGATGAAAAAGGGGTGGTGAGTCATATTAATGGGGATCTGGAATTAAAAAAGGGTGATGTAATAATAGAGGTAGATCCCCGTTATTTTAGGCCTACTGAAGTTGATTTTCTTCTGGGGGATGCATCTAAGGCCAGAAAACACCTTGGTTGGAGACCAAAACATACCTTTAAGGAATTAGTCAGAGATATGGTTCAATCTGATCTGGAACTCGCTAGAAAAGAACTCTATTTGAAAGATGGTGGTTATAAAATAAGAAATTGTGAGGAATAAGTTAAGATGGAGAAACATGCAAGGATTTATGTAGCAGGTCATCGGGGGCTGGTGGGTTCAGCTATAGTGAGGATCTTGCAAGATAAGGGATTTGATAATCTTATTGTGAGAAGCCATTCAGAGCTTGATTTAACCAGACAGGAGCAAGTAGAGTTGTTTTTTGATAAAGAAAGGCCAGAATATGTATTTCTTGCTGCTGCTCGTGTTGGGGGTATCCTGGCCAATAATACTTATAAGGCCCAGTTTATTTATGATAATATGATGATAGCGTGTAATGTCATTCATGCGGCTTATAAATTTGGGGTAAAAAAACTTCTCAATCTCGGTTCCTCCTGTATATATCCTAAATATGCATCTCAGCCAATGAAGGAAGAGTATCTTTTGACCGGTCCCCTTGAGCCTACTAATGAGCCTTATGCCATTGCCAAAATTTCAGCTATTAAACTCTGTAGATATTACAATGAACAATATGGTACAAACTTTATTTCAGTGATGCCAACAAATCTATATGGGCCAAACGATAATTTTCACCTCCTCCACTCTCATGTATTGCCTGCGTTGGTAAGGAAGTTTCATCTGGCTCGTTTGTTGGAGAAAGAAGATTTTGAAGAGATCAAGAGAGACCTTATACGAAATGGGGATAACGAGATTTCATCTCATGATTTTTCCCTGACTATTACTCCCACCAGTAGCAGAGAAGAGGTGATTAAGGTCCTTAAATTTTATGGGATATTATCTCCCATGGTTTCTCCTTTTTCTCAGGTATGTGTCCTTCTATGGGGTAGTGGAAATCCCTGGAGGGAATTTCTCTATGTGGATGATTTGGCAAGGGCGTGTATATTCTTAATGTGTCACTATAATAAAGAAGATGTAGGGGAGTTTATTAATATTGGTACAGGGACAGACATAAGAATAAAGGACCTTGCAGAGGAAGTTAAAGAGATTGTTGGTTTTAGAGGGAAGATTGAGTGGGATAACGTCCATCCTGATGGCACCCCTAGAAAATTGTTGGATG
>Ga0256914_1002721_pt1 | contig 14546 bp, 9 predicted proteins | sample HulkmetaG_FD_191571 | JGI IMG/M metagenome (GOLD analysis project Ga0256914, IMG submission 191571) | Hydrothermal chimney microbial communities from Main Endeavour vent field at the Juan de Fuca Ridge, Pacific Ocean - Hulk | ecosystem: Environmental > Aquatic > Marine > Hydrothermal vents ... | reverse complement strand
ATGTTGCGGCCCTCCGGGCCGCACATCCCCGCCGGCAGGGGCTAACGGGGTAAAGGGCAGGGGCTGACGAACATTTTTTTCGTACGTCAGCCCCGATTTTTCGTACGTCAGCCCCGGCCGGCCGAGTCACGGACGAAGGACGTGACGAGCGAATGTCACCGGTTCCGGCTCTCCAGAGCGTTGGAGGCGCAGAGCCGCGAGGAGGAAGCCTTGTCCACCGCCCAGGCCTGGTAGTAGAGCCCCGTTCCGAAGGGGACCCCGCCGGGCCAAGTGAGATTCCACTGGACCGCCCCGCCCGAGCCGGTGGTCCCGGCGAGGACCAGCACCGGCTTGGGGACCAGGATCCCGCCGAAGATCTTCAGGTCCCATCGCTTGTGGCCCACCGCAAGCAGTGCCGGCGCGTTCGCAGGGGCCTTGCCGAGAAACAGGCCGAAGGGCGTATTCGGATCCAGGGTACCCGTCCCTTCCAGCCGGGGGATCCCCCCCGTCCCCGCCAGGCCCATCCCAAGGTCCCTCCAAGGCGAAGTGAATGGACCGCATATCCGGGAGAACTCGTAGTTCTTCTGGGGGATCCCGCTGTGGTGGGGAGAGACCTGGCCCAACTGGCCCGCAGGCGGGGGGAAATCCCTGGTCAAGGACCAGAAGGAAAGCATGCCGATCTTCTTCCGCCTGGCGAAGGACAGGACCATCCTCATGTCCTTCTGGTAGAAGAATTCGCCCGCCACGTCGTTGCGGCCGATCATGGGGGTGATCCCGATCATGGCCCAGACCTGGTCGCTCGACTTGTTCTTGAGGATTCCCATGAGCTGCCTGTGGGTGTTCGTGGCGGCGTCGATGGCGTCCTTGCCCATTTGCTTGGAAGGGCCGCCGTAATCCATGGCCATCAGGTTCACCCCCTCGAAGTCCACCCCCATGGCGACGGCCTTGGAGACGAAGGCCTTGCCCCAGTAGTTGAGACCCGTGGGCATCACGGGAAGGGTGAACCAGACTTTCAGCTCCTTCCCGGCCTTCCTGGCCCGGGCCTGGAGGATCTTGATGGCCTGGAAGCGAAGGGCCACCGACTTGGGCCGGGCGATGGCCGCGCCCTCGATGTCGAAGTCCAGGTGGGTGAAACCGTAGGCGTCGATCACCGACTGGTAGGCCGCCACGAGGGCCTGGAGGGCCGCACTCTGGGGAAGCTTCTCCGCCGCCCAGGCCAGCTCCATGCCCACGGCCCCCCCGAAAGAGACCATCACGTCGCACCCCATGGCCCTGAGCCGGGCCACCTGGCCGGTCATGTAGGAGTTCTTCACCGCTCCCACCCCACCCCAGGCGGGAACGGGCTTTTGGTAGCTCTTGGAGACGATGAAGGCCAGGTTGAAGAACTGGATCCCCACCTTCCGGGCCGTTCCGGCCATGTCGGGCTGGAAGGTCACGTCCACGTAGGGAGAAAAGACCTGTCTGGGCCAGACCGGCGCCTTGGGTTGGGCCGAAAGCAGGGGCCCCATGGCGAGAAAGCTGGAAAGAACAACGATCAGGGTGGTTCTCATGGGTGGAACAGACTCCTCTCTTGAAAAAGGGATGCCCGGAAGATCCGGAAGAGACGAGTCCAGGGGAGAAAGCAGACTCCTTTCGAATATTTATTACATTTCTGGGACCCTGAGAAGAGCCTTCCCGGAAAAAGTCTCCTTTTTCTTCCTCACAATCTCAACCTGAGCCATACACCCCCTTTCCTCCCGACCAAACCCCCTCACCGCCCAACAACCACCCGCCGGCACTATTTCCGGTTCTTCTGTTTCCTGAGCCTCCTGGATTTCTCCCTCCTGGTCTCGTGCTCCCAGTCGGGGCAATCCTCCAGGGGAATCCCCATGTGGGCCAGGATCTCCGCCTTCAGGTCATCCCGGTCCATGGCGAACTCCTCCAGGATCTCCGCGGCGTGGCCCTCCGGGAGGGAGAGGAGAGCCAGGACCAGGTGCTCCGGTTCCGCCTCGGGGCTCCCCAGGGCTTCGGCCCCGTCCTTGGCACGCTCCACCACCAGGGCCACCTTCTCGTCGAACCAGTAGCCCCTTTCCGGAACGGGGATTTCTTTGATCCTGGACATCTCCTCGACGAACATGTCCGGGTAGGCGTTGATGTCCCAGAATACGTCCCGGGCGATCCCCGCCTCTTCTTCCAGGATGGCGGCGATCAGGTGACCCGTAGTGACGGCACCGTGGCCCAGCCGGTCCTTCAGCCCCTTGGCGGCCCTGAGGATCGACCTCGTCCTGGGAGAGAGGCCTTCCAGGAAATCCTCGGGCTCCTCCCGGGGAGGGGGAGGGGCCTCATCCCTGGGGGGACCGCTCTCCTCCCCCTCCTTACCGGAGGAAGAGGAGTCCCGGGTCTTGCCGGGGATCTCCTCCTTCGCCGGCTTCCCGGGACCCTCCTTGGGCTCGGCGGGGGAAGGAGGGGCTTCTTCGGAGCTGGTGGGAGCCTCTTCCTCCCGGGCCGGTTCTTCCGGGACCTCACCCTTTTCCGGGACCGCCCCCTTGGCGGAGGCCTTCTTCTTCCCCTTTCCCGCCGAGGCCCCGCCGGAAGAGGTCTTCTTCTTGGACTTCTTGGCCGCCTCCCCCGGGTCCTCCCGGCCGGCCCCTTCCACGGGGGCCTTCTCCTCCCCCTTCTTGGGCTTGGAGGCCTTCCGGGTCTTTCCGGACTTCCCGGAGCTCTCCTTGGAAGAGGACTTCCCCTTCTTGGAGGGCTTCGCCTTGGCCTCGCCCTTCCCGGCCTTCTCCTTGGCCTTGGAAGAAGAAGCTTTCGGGGCCTTGGAGGAGGCCTTGGGCTCCTCCCGGGCCTCGGGGGCCTCTCCCTTTCTCTCCTTGGCTTTGGTCTCTTTCTCTTTGTCCTTGGACTTGCTCACGGCTTCTCCTTGCTCTCCCGCTCGGCCCGGCCCTTGCGGGCCCAGGCCTCCGTCTCCTCCAGGCGGGTTTCGATCTTCTCGGCCAGGACGGCCAGGCCTTCCGGGTCCAGGGCGGAAATCATGATCCCCCCCCCGCGCTCCACCACAGGGGAAAGGGCCCACCGGTCCACCAGGTCCGCCTTGTTATACACGTCCAGCCTGGGAAGTTCCTCCAGGCCCAGCCAGGCCAGGGTCTCCTCGACGGCCTTCTTCTGGGCCTCGAAGTCCCCGGAGGAGAGGTCGATCACGTGGACCAGGAGGTCCGCCTCGCGCAACTCCTCCAAAGTCGCCCGGAAGGCGTCCAGGAGTCCTTCGGGCAATTCCCTCAAGAAACCCACCGTATCGGTGAGAATTACCTTTCTTCCCGAACGGGGGAGCCTGAGCCGCCTGGCCATGGGATCCAAGGTCGCGAAGAGGAGGTCCTCGGCGAAAGCCTTGGTGTGGGTGAGGCCCCCGAGGATGGTGGACTTCCCTGCATTGGTGTAGCCCACCAGGGAGACGATGGGGACGCCCGCCCGGACCCGGGCCTTCCGGGTCTCCCGGCGTTGCTCCCCCCGCTCCCGGATCCTCCTGGTGAGTTTCTGGATCCGCTCCCGCAGGCGCCGCCGGTCCAGCTCCAGCCTGGGCTCTCCCTTCCCGCGGACGCCGACTCCTCCTCCCGACGTGCCCCCGATCTGGGAGAGGTCCCGGCCCGCACCACGGAGCCGGGAGAGTTCGTACTTCAGGCGGGCCAGCTCGACACGCATCTTGGAGTCCCTGCTCCTGGCCCGGCGTTCGAAGATCCTGAGGATCAACCCCACCCGGTCCACTACGGGGAGCCCCACGGCCTCGGAGAGGTTCCGTGCCTGGACAGGAGTGAGGGCCGTGTCCACCACCAGGACCGTGGCTCCCAGGCGGGCCGCCTGGTGGACCAGTTCCTCGACGAAGCCCTTCCCCAGCCAGGTCCGGGGATCGGGCTTGTCCCGGCTCTGGAGATCCTTTCCCACGACCTCCATCAAGGCCGACCGGGCCAGCAGGTCCAGTTCGTCCAGGGAGGCAAGGCCGGCCTTTCGTTCCGTCCAGGGCCGCATTCCCGCCAGGAGGGCCCTTTCGGCCGGAGCCGCCGGCCGCCCCTCCCGGAGAGTGCGGTCCAACTCCTCCTCCAGGGCCTGGACGGTCTCCAGGAAGTCCCGGGGGATCCCGTGAGGGTCCAGGGGGCCCTGGACCCGGACCCCCTCCAGAGTCCCCGACTCCCCCGCCCGGGCCAGGGCCGTGGGATCGGGCAGAAGGATCCAGAGCTTCCGGGGCGACCCCTTTCCCGAGGTCTCCACCCGAACCCAGGCATCCATCCTGAGCCTCACCGCCTCGGTGGCGTCCACGTGGGAGACCCCGCCCTGGGTGGAAGTGGCGTACACGAAACGGAGCCCCGAAAACCTGCTCGGTCCCGTCCGGGGCGGAAGGAGTCCCGCCGGGAGCACCCGTCCCGGCGCATCGACCCACACCCCCCGGACCCGGCCCCTTCGGTCCAGGCTGATCCCCACGGAACGGCCCAGGGTATCGGCCAGACCCGAGATCTCCCGGGCCAGTTCGTACGAAACGGCCCGGTCCGCCGGGACCCGCCGCCGAAGGAGCTTCTCCAGGGCACCGATCTCCGCCGCCCTGAGGCCGAAGACCTTTCCTTGAACCTTGGTCATGCCCCCGCCGCCCCCAAAAAGAAGGGGAGCTCCCCCTCCCTCCCCCTGCAGGACCGGCCCGAGGGCCTTTTCATGGTCATCTACGTTCCTCTCCCGGCAAAGCGAGCATCCGGGCCGTCTCCAGTCCCGCCAGGATCACCGGCCCCAGGCCGTGGAGGTCGTCGGTCCGCTCGGGCCGTTCCAGGTAATCCTCCAGGGATCGGCCCAGGTTGGTCCCCACGCAGATCCCCCGGACCGAACCCTTCCGGGAAATCCGTGCGGCCAGGCCCTTCCACCCGGCTTCCACGGCCCGGGCCGCACGGCCGTCCAGCCAGCCCCTGCGGACTCCCCTGGCCAGGGAGAGGACGAACATGGCCGAACAGGAGGTCTCTTCCCAGGACTGGGGGAGGTCCAAGACCTGGCGCCACATCCCCCCTTCCGACTGGAGGGGAAGGATCCCTTTCACGTGCCGCCGGAAGACCTCCAGGACCCGGGCCCTCAGGGGGTGATCCACCGGAAGGGCCGCCAGGACCTCCGTCTCCGCCACCATGGCCCAACCGTTGCCCCTCCCCCAGGCCCAGGAGACGGGCCTCTTCCCGGTCACCCTCATTCCGTGCATGAACAGGCCGTCCGGCCTCTGTAGGCGTCCGGCCATGCCCAGGATCTGTCTGGCCGCGTCCTCCAGGTATTCCTCCTCCCCCGTAATCTGGAAGCGCCGGACCATGACGGGGCATCCCATGAAAAGATCGTCCACCCAGAGGGTGATCCTCCCCGAGCCGTCCACTCTGTCGAAGGTCCCGCCGGGAAGCCTGGTCTGCTCCTTGTGAGCGTATTCCGCCATGTCCAGGGCGGTCTCCCGGCAAAAAGGATCCTTCAAGAGAAAGAAGGCCTCCGCCGCGGCGACCCCCATGGCCCCCGTGTCGTCCAGGGCGCGCCTCCGGAAACGGATCCAGTAAGGACCGCGGATCCAAGGGGCCCGGCGGGCCAGGAGGAGGGAATCCTCATGGAGGCGGCGGGCCGTTCCCCACCAGGCGGCGAGAAAATCCTTGTAACGCTTCTCCCCCGTCTCCCGGGCGAGGCGGGCCAGGGCGTAGAGGAGCACTCCCTGGGGATAGATCCATCCCGGGAAGGGGGAACTGATTTCGGGAACCCGGATCCCGGGAAGGACCCTCCAGGGGGTGTCTCCATCTTTCCCGGAGGATCCTTCCTCCCCCGGGGAGGGAGGCCTCCGGAAGAGCCAGACCGCCCCGCCCCCGCCCTTCCCCTTCCCCGGGAAGGCCAAGCGGCACTCCCAAAAGGGCCTCTCCCCCTCCAGGACACGGAACCTCACGGGAAGGGGGCGCTTGGGAGGAAGGAGGATCTCCAGGCGAAGGGAATGGGCCCCCTTCTCCAGGGAGAGGGGAGGGGAAACAGCCCTCTCGGGCCGGAGGATCTCTCTCCCGTCCAGGCAGAGGCGGACCGGAGGATTTCCCGGGAGCCCCTGGAAGCGGACCCGGGCCGCCCGGGAAACCACGAGGCGGGTCTTCAGTTCCACCCTTCCCCCCTTCGTCGCCCCGGGCAGAACGACCGTGGCCAGGGAGAAGGCGACCCTTCCCGAGGAAAGGTCCCGCACGGGCCGGGAGGGACCGGCCGGAACCAGGCGGAAACCCACCTTGCCCGTTCCAAGGCCCACTACCCTGTCGGCGACCCGCCGGGCTCCCTCCAGGGGGCCCCAGTCCCGCCCGGGCAGGAAGGAGGTTTCCTGGAGAAGAAAGAAGAACAAAAGAAGGAGGCGGGCCGGGCCGATCATCTTTCCTCCTTGTTGCCGGGCATCTCTTCCTTTTCCAGGGAGGGAGGCGAGGGAAGTTCCATCAGGACCTTCAGGCAATCTTCGAGCTTCCCCGTATAGACCTGGACGGGCTCCTTCTCGAAGGGTTTGAGGGCGAAGGCCCTTCCAGTGGAGTCGATCCATCCCACCCACTGGCCCCACTGGTTTTCCACGAGCCAGACCACCCGGGGCCGGACCGGGTCGGGGATCTCCAGTTTCCGGAGTCTCCCCAGGAAACGGCCCCCCCGTTCGATCCGGAAGGTGGCCAGGGGGCGGAGCCGCCGTGGGGCCCATGGATCGGGCCGGGGGGAAGAGAAAAGCCCGCATCCTCCCAGCCAGAGGAGGAGACCGGCGGCGGCGATCCGGCCGATCCGCCCCTTCCCGATCGATTCTCTCCGCAAAATACCCGGCTCCTTCCGCTTCCTCCTTCCCCGGAAGAAACCTCCCAGATCGAGGGAAGAATGGCAAGCCCGCCGGATCTCCTCCCCCGGGCGGCGACCGCCCGGGGGAGGCGGGAGAGAGTCCCCGGCTCCTACTGGATCCGGAAAGTATCCTCCAGGGAGCCGATCCGGACGCGGAACTCCCCGGGCTCGACGATCCACTCCATGTGGGGCCCCATGAACTGGAGGTCGGCGTGGGTGAGGGTGAACCGGACGGTCTTCTTCTCCCCGGGCTCCAGAGTGATCCTCCGGAATCCCCGCAGCAGCTCCACGTAGGGCACGACGCTGGCCTGGAGATCCGAGAGGTAGAGAAGGACCACCTCGTCCCCCTTGCGGTCCCCCACATTCTTCACGTCCACCGAGACGCGGACGTCTCCTCCCACCCCCTGGACCTTGGGCTCCACCTCGAGGTTGGAATATTCGAACTTCGTGTAACTCAGCCCGTGGCCGAAGGGGAAGAGCGCCCCCGAGACACGATTGCGTCCAGGCGCATGTGATGCCGGCTTGTGGGGGAAGCAATAGGGCAACTGGCCCACGCTCTTCGGAAAGGTCACGGCCAGCCGGCCGCCCGGGTTGTAGTCCCCGAACAACACGTCGGCCACGGCCCGCCCCCCCTCTTCGCCGGGGAACCATGCCTCCAGGACCGCCGGAACGTGCCGGGCGATCCAGTTGATCGTGAGGGCGCGCCCGTTGAGGAGCACGACAACCGTGGGGGTCCCCGTGGAGACCACGGCCTTCACCAGGTCTCGCTGGTAGCCCGGCAGGTCCAGGCTCGTCCGGGAGCGGCTCTCCCCCACGATGGAAGTGTTCTCCCCGAGAACCAGGACCGCCACGTCGGCCTTCTCCGCCGCCTTCCGGACCTTCTCGATCCTGGCCAGGTCCTTGCCCTTCGGCGGCTCGGGAAGAATTTCGCTCTGGGGATACCGCTTGTCCTTGATGTCGCACCCCTTCAGGTAGACGACCTCCGTGTCCGGAGAGACCTTCTCCCGGATCCCCTGGAGGACCGACACCATCTGCGCTCCCGTCGGACCGTAACCGCCCAGCACCATCCTCCGGGCGTCGGCGTTGGGTCCGGCCACCAGGACGGTCTTCAGGTTCTTCTTCAGGGGAAGGAGGTTTCCGGCGTTCTTGAGGAGGACCATGCTCTCCAGGGCGGCCTTGTAGGCCAGTTTCCTGTGGGCCTCGCAGTGGAGGATCTTGTCGCTCTTCTCCGGATCGGGGACGTAGGGCCGGTCGAAGAGGCCGAGCCAGTATTTCACCCGGAGCACGTCCCTCACCCTGTCGTCGATCACCTTCATGGGGATCTTGCCTTCCCTGACCAGTTCCCTGGCGGGAAGGACGTAGTCCTCGGGCTTGGTGAAGTTGGTCCTCACGTTGAGACCGCCCAGGATCGAAAGCCGCACGGCGTCCTTGAAGTCCGAGGCCACGTGGTGCTTGCTCCAAAGGTAGCGGACGGCGGCGCTGTCCGAGACGGTGTATCCCCGGAAGCCCCACTCGTGACGGAGCTTGGTGATGAGGAAGAAGGTGGAGGACTCGATGGGAAGCCCGTCGTAGTCGTTGTAGGAGACCATGGTCCCCAGGGCCCCTCCCTCGGTGAAGGCCGCCTTGAAGGGGGCCAGGTAGATCTCGAAGACCTCCCTCGGTGTGGCGTGGGGTGCGGTCCTGGCCCGGCCGTCCCGCCCGCCTTCCGGAATACCGTAAACGCAGTAGTGCTTGGGCGTGGAGACCACGCCGTGGTCCTGGAGCCCCTTCACCATGGCCACACCGAGGCGGGAGGAGAGGTAGGGATCTTCGCTGTAGTTCTCCTCCACCCGGCCCCACCGGGGATCGCGGGCCATGTCCAGGATGGGGGCGTAGACATTGGTGTATCCCAGGGCGCGGGCCTCCCGGGCCGTGACCTCCCCGATCCGGTAGATCAACTCCGGATCCCACGTGGAGCCCAGGCCGCACTGCTGGGGAAAACAGGTGGCCCCCCGGGCGTGGAGGCCGTGGATCCCTTCGTTGGTGAAGTCCACGGGGATCCCGAGCCTGGTCCTCTCCACGAACCAGCGCTGGATCTCGTTGATGGAGCGGGCGTGGCGGGAGGCGGGAAGATCGTATTCCGTGTGAGGCCTGCCGTCGAACTGCTGGTCGATGTTGGCGATCCCGTCCTTCCAGACCCGGTGGAACCACTTCTCGTTGGGCATCTTGTCCTTCAGGACCTTCCCGAAGCCGTAGAGAGTGGCGAGCTGGCAGGTCTTCTCTTCCAGGGTCATCCGGGAGAGGAGGTCGTCGATCCTCTTCTCCACGGGCAGAGAGGGATCCTCGTAGGGATCCTTCCTTCCGTTCTTGTTCAGGTCGATCCAACCGTCGTGATAGATCGACTTCCCGGCCTTCTCCTGGGCCCGGAGGGGGCCGGAAAGGGAGGGGCCGAAAAGACCGGAGCACAAGCTCGCCGCTGCGAGGATGGCAAGGGACTTCCTGGGTCGCATCTCTTCGCCTCTTTTGGAAAGAAAAAACTCGGGGCGGGCAGTCCGGGGGGGAGGAAAAGCCTAACCGGTGGGGTGGAGGGACGGAAGGAAAGAGGAGAGAGACCCGCCTAGGAGCCGGCCGGGCTCCCCCCGCCGGAACGCCCGGCCCGGCCATCGAAGAAACGCACCACCGGAGCGAACCGGGCCTTTCCCGGACGGAAGGGGAGAGCCGGCCTTCCCAGGGCCAGGACGGCCCGGACCTTTTCCCCCTCGGCAAGGCCCAGGTGCTCCCGGATCCTCCGGTCCCTCCCGGCCGCCTCCACGGCGTAGCCGATCAGGCAGGATCCCAGGCCCAGGGCCTGGGCGGCCAGGGTCATCCAGCCCGCCGCCAGCAAGGCGTCCTCGCCGGGGCAGGACGCCCCGGGAAGGGACCCCACGACGATCGCCGCCGGAGCCCCGTGGAAGAGCCGGTCCCTCCCTTCGGCCCTCCACTCCTCCAGGGCCTTGCGGACCATGGGATAATACTCGCGGTAATACCTCCCCAGTTCGTCGCCGGCGAAGAGCCTGGAGTAGAACCGGAGAAGAGGATTCCTGGCCATGGTGTTGACCTTGGCGTAGAAGTCCGCCGTGAGGCGCCCCAGCTCGAGGACGCTCTCCCTGTCGGGCAGGATCGTGAAGGTCCACTTCTGGCTGTTCGTGCCCGAAGGGGCCGTGGTCCCGATCCGGACCAGGTCTTCCAGGATCTCCCGGGGGAGAGGTTCCACCCTGAAGTTCCTGCAGGAGAAACGGGCCGCCATGAGGGCCGCCAGGCTTTCGGGGCCGGGAGGAGCGGTTCCGCCGATCCGGAAGCTCTTCAGCCCTTCCAGGGGGTCCTCCACGCCTTCCACCCTCACGGCCCCCCTGGGACAGACGGCGGCGCAATGGCCGCACCGGAGGGACCGGTCTCCCGTCACCCGGGCCTTGCCCCCTTCCAGGCTCAGGGTCTCCGAGGGGCACACCCTGACGCAGAGCCCGCAACCATCGCAAAGATCCTCGTCGATCCTGGTCGTAACCGAAGGCATCGCTCCAACCTCTCCGGGGAAGAAGGGAGAAAGGGGGGAGAAAAGAAACCCGCCCCGAGAGGAGGGAAGCATACATCTTCGGCACGCCCCGGCCGAGGGAAGAAGGGCTCCTTCTCCTCTAGGCCCTGCCCCAGGCCAGGACCCGCCGGGCGATCCCGGAGGCGTCCAACCCGAGGCGGGCCAGGAAATCCCGGCGCTCTCCGCCCAGGTCCAGGAACCTGTCGGGAAGGCCGAGCCGCAAGAGCGGGACGGCCCCTCCCGCCTCGGCCAGGACTTCCGCCACGGCCGAACCCAGTCCTCCCAGGAGACTGTGCTCCTCCACCGTGACCAGGGCCCCCGTCTCTTCGGCGGCCGAGAGGACCGCCTCCCTGTCCAGGGGCTTCACCGTGGGGAAGGCCAGGACCCGGGCCGAGATCCCCTCCTCCTCGAGCCGTTCCGCCGCCTCCAGGACCTCCTCCAGGATCGCTCCCGTGGAGAGAAGGGCGGCATCCCTTCCGGGGCGCCGCAGGGAGGCCCGCCCCAGCCGGAAGATCCGCTTCCCCGGAGGCCCGGGAACGTCCTGGGCCAGGGAGATGTAGAAAGGGCCTTTCCAGCGGGCCGCCACCCGGACGGCCGCCTCGGTCTCCCGGGCGTCGGAAGGCATCAGGACGGTCATCCCCGGGATCACCCGCATGAGCGCAATCTCCTCGACGGCGTGGTGCGTCGGCCCCCAGGCGGCGCACCGCACCCCGCTTCCATGACCTCCCACGAGCTTGACGTCCGCCTCTCCGTAGGCGATGTCCGTCCGGATCTGCTCGAAGGCCCGCATGGTGAGGAAGGGATTCAAGCCCACGGCGAAGGGGACCTTCCCCCGCAAGGCGAGCCCCGCCGCAACACCCGCCAGGGTCTGCTCGGCGATCCCCACCTCGACGACCCGCTCGGGAAAGGCACGGTAGACGGGAAGGAAGAAGTTCCACGTGTCGCATCCCACGGCGAAGATCCGGTCGTCCTTCCGCGCCAGGTCCAGGAGCAGGTCGGGGAAGGAGAGGGGCCGGTCCGGGAGGGGCTCGGTCTCCCCGGCGCCGGAAGCCAGGAAGACCTCCGGTTCCTCCCAACCGTCTTCCCGGGGACCGGCCGGCCCGGCGGGACCTTCCCCTCGGGCGCCCAGCTCCTTCAGGGCTTCACCGAGCCGTTCGCCGTCGAGCCTGGCGGCGTGGACTCCTTCCAGGGAGGGCACCCTGTATCCCTTCTTCGTCTCGGCGATCAGGACCGAGGGCTTCCCTTCGGCGAAAGGGAGTTCGGCGAAGGCGGAAGCAAGGGCGCCGACATCGTGGCCCGGAACGCGGCGGACCCCCCACCCGAAGCTCTCCCACTTCGCCGCCAAGGGCTCCAGGGAGAGGATCTCTTCGGTCGGCCCCGTCTGGAACATGTTGCGGTCCACTACGGCCACGAGCCTCTCCAGGCCGTAGTGGGCGGCGCACATGGCTCCCTCCCAGTTGGAGCCTTCCTGGAGCTCGCCGTCCCCCAAGAGGACGAATACCCGGTTGGGCGCCCTCTCGGCCCGGAGTGCCAGGGCCAATCCCACCGCCAGGGGGAGGCCGTGCCCCAGGGACCCCGTCGACGCCTCCACGCCCGGCAGGATCCCCTTCTTGGGATGGCCCGGGATCCCCCCCTCCCGGAGATGCATCTCCAGGAGATTCTCCGGAAAGAACCCCCGGAGGGACAAGGCCGCCGCCAGGGCCGGAAGGGCGTGCCCTTTGCTCAGGATGAAGTAGTCCCTGTCGGGCCGGGCCGGGCGTTCCGGGTCCACCCGGAGGACCTCGAAGTAGAGCACGGCGAGAAGATCCGCCGCCGAGAGCGACCCTCCGACGTGGCACTCCGAGTACCCGGCGATCCGGATCACCCTCTCCGCGATCCTCCGGGCCGTTTCTTCCAGGAAACGCTTCCTTTTCCCCTCCATCGGCCTTCCCTCCCGGTCCTCTAGGGAACGTAGGTGGAATCGAGGGGCTCCCCCACGAGCCTGCGGTAGACCAGGCGGTCCCAGGATCCCCTGAAGTCCAGTTTTCGGATCCGCTTCTCCGCGCGGCGCCTCAAGACCCGGTAGACCCCTCTCCGCAGGAACCCGGAGGGGGAAAGCTTGGACGTGGCCAGGGGCAGGTGGAAGCCCACGAGTTCCAGGATCTCCGCCTCGTCCCTCTCCTCCAGCCAGGGCATGGATCTCCTCCCGGGCTTCCCGAAGTCCAGCCGCCATTCCAGGTATTCCGGGAGCGTCCGGGGAGGATCGGAAAAGGCCGCCCAGGCCTCCTCGCCCAGGGGAGTGTTCCAGGTGGGCTGGAAGTAGCGGAAGGTCATGACGTTCCACCGTGGAGAGAGCTTCCAGATACGCAGGATCAGCCGGAGAGATGCCCGCCGGTCCTCCCGGGTCTCCCCGGGGAACCCGAAGAGGAAGTTGCTCATGGGAACGATGCCCCGATGAAGCATCTTCCGCACAAGCTCGTAACACTCCTCAGGGCCGTGTCTCTTTCCCAGGCGCCGGAGGAGAGGCTCCGATCCCGACTCGATGCCGATCTCAACCTTGCGGAGCCCCCCGGCGTAGAGCTCCTCCCAGTCGTCCTCCTCGAGCCGGACCAGGTCCGAAGGCGAACCCAGGGCGAACCAGACGCAGTCGGGGGCCTTCTCCCGCATGAGGCGGGCGAAACGCCGCACCCTGGCGGGTCCCGTGAAGAAATCCAGCTCCGCCACGTGATATTGCTTGACACCGTATTTTTCCCTCAGGTCCCGCACGAGGTCCGCCACGGCCTCGGCCGGGAGGAGACGGGCGGGCCGTCCGCTCCACACGCAGAACCTGCACCCCTTCAGGCACCCCCTTCCCGTGCCGATGATGAAGGTGGGCTCCCCGTTTCCGAAGATTCCTCCCCTCTGGATGAATCCCGACAAGTCGATGCGCCTGTAGAGATCCAGGCATCCCGGGTCGAGGGCCGGCACCTTCCCCGGGGGATTCGCGAAGAAGCGGCCTCCACCGTCCCGCCCCGCGAGCCCCGGGATGCCGGTCGGGTCCCTTCCCGCCTCCAGGGCCTCCAGGAGTTCCAGGCAGGTCCCCTCCCCGTAGCCCCGAACGAAGAAATCCACGGGGCAGGGAAAATCGAGGAAACGGGGCGGGCAGACGGAGAGGAACTCTCCTCCCGCCGCGACGGGCGTCCCCGGCGCGTCGGCCCGGATCCGTTCCGCCAGGGACAACGTATTGACCGTCTGATGGTAGGGATACATCTCGTTCATCCAGAGGAAGGCCGCCCGGGCCTCCCGCAGGTGAGGAACCAGGTCCCCCCACCTTCCTGAAAGGTCCAGGTCCAGCTCCTGGTCGAAGATGACGACTTCGTATCCCCCACGTAGTAAGGCCCAGGCGAGGAAGAACGTCCGGAAGGGGACGCCCTGGACGTCCCCCGCCCCATTCTCCGACCACCTCGGGACCAGGAGGACCACCTTCCCGCGGGCCGATCCGGAAGGAGGCTTCAAGTACTCCATGACCGATTTCCTTCTTCCCGGAACTCCTCTCCACGCCAAGGGAAGGATTCCAGGGCCCGGGCCAGGGCCCCAAGCGAATGATCCAGCGCCTCTCCCCCGTGGAGGGCGCTCGCAAGGAAGGTCCCGTTGGTCCAGAGCCCCTCCCTCCGGCAGGCCGTGACGAAGGACTCCAGGAGTTCCTCCGGGCTCCGGCCCTCCTGCTCCTCGAAGGTGACCCGCATCATCGCCGGATGGCCCTCCATCCGGGCGCCGATTCCCCCGCGGCGGCACACCTCCCGGAAACCCTCCCTCAATCTCCTTCCCGCTCCCGCGGCCCTCTCCGAAACGCCGGGATCCTCGAGAAGGGGCAGGGAGGCCGCCGCCGCGGCCAGGGAGAGCTGTTCCGCCCTGGTGGTCATTCCAAAGCGGAGCTCTTCCAGTTTCCCGATCCATTCGGCCGGTCCCAGGAGTGCCGAGAGGGGCATGCCCGCCGAGAGGGCCTTTCCCAGGCAGGTGAGATCGGCCCGCACCCCGAAGGCCTCCTGTGCGCCTCCAGGTGACACACGGAATCCCGTAACTATCTCGTCGAAGACGAGGACCACGCCGAAACGGTCGCACAGGCGGCGGATCCCCTGCAGGTACCCCTCCCAGGGAAGCACTTCCCGGAAGGGCTCCATGATCAGCGCCGCCACCCTCTCTCCGTGGGCCCGGAGGATCCCCTCCAGGGCATCCAGGTCACCGTAAG
>Ga0256914_1002720_pt1 | contig 14551 bp, 12 predicted proteins | sample HulkmetaG_FD_191571 | JGI IMG/M metagenome (GOLD analysis project Ga0256914, IMG submission 191571) | Hydrothermal chimney microbial communities from Main Endeavour vent field at the Juan de Fuca Ridge, Pacific Ocean - Hulk | ecosystem: Environmental > Aquatic > Marine > Hydrothermal vents ... | reverse complement strand
AGACTACCTCTACCTGGCCTGGGAAGTCATCGACGACGTGTTCGTCCAAACCCAACGCGGCGCGTATCTCTACGAAGGCGACAGCGTCGAGATCTTAGTCGACACCAACCTGGCCTACGACTTCTATACCCGTTATTTGGACTTTGACGATTACCAAATCGGATTCTCGCCCGGCAACCCACCGGGGCAGAACCCCGAAGCCTGGATGTGGTACCCCCAAAGCCTGGCCGGGCCAGTCTTGGGCGCGCGCGTGGCCGCCCAAGCGACCAACACCGGCTATACCGTCGAGGTCGCGCTGCCCTGGCATCGGCTCAACCTGGTGCCCTTCCCAGGGTTGGATGTGGGCTTTGCGGCCTCCATCTCCGACAACGACCTCCCGGGCAGCGCATTGCAGCAATCGTTGGCCTCAACATCGCCTTTCCGGCATTTGACCGACCCCACCACGTGGGGCGAACTCCTGTTGGTGTCGCGCGAGTATTGAGGGCCATGACCGACACGCACCGCCTCACCCGGAGGGACTTCCTCAAACTGCTGCTGCTCACCACAGGCGTGGTGGGCTGGCGCTGGTTCCCCTGGCCCGACGATGGCAACTATTCCCCCGACGACGACCACGCCCTCTTGGGGCGGGTCACGGTCGAACGCATCGGCATCTTCGCGGAGCCCTCGCTGCGCAGCCCGCGCGTGGGCAACCTCTATCGAGATATGGTGGTCGCGTTCGACGAAGTGCTCACTTCGCCCTATGGGCCGCGGCACAACCCCAAATGGTATCGCTTGGGCCGCGGGTTCGTGTACAGCGCGTACGTCCAACCCGTGCGCACCCGCTTCAACCCCCTGCGAGCCGACATCCCCGACCAAGGCCGGCCGGGCGAAATCACCGTGCCCTATACACGCGCGTATCGCCCCCTCAAGGGCGGCGGCTGGCAAAAAATTTATCGCCTGTACTACGGTTCCATTCACTGGGTAACCGGCGTGCGCACCGGCCCTGACGGCCAGCCCTGGTATTGCCTATACGACGACTGGATGCGCATCGAGTATTGTGTGCCCGCGGCCCATGTGCGCTTCATCGAACCCGACGAAGTCACGCCCATCTCGCCCGACGTACCCGCGCGCGACAAGCATATCGTCGTCGACCTGGACAACCAGCGGCTCACGGCCTACGAAGGCGACGAGCCCGTGTTCGAGACCACCGTTTCGACCGGCCTGGCCACGTTGAAAAGCACCAACGGCATCCCCACCAAGACGCCCACCGGCCGCTTTCGCATTTACCTCAAAACCCCCAACCGACACATGGGCGATGGCCGCATTACCGCGGACATCCACGCCTACGAACTGCCCGGCGTGCCCTGGGTCAGTTTCTTCCACGAATGGGGCGTGGCCTTTCACGGCACCTATTGGCACGACAACTTCGGCGCGCCCATGAGCCACGGCTGCGTCAACATGCGCACCGACGAGGCCTTGTGGCTCTATCGCTGGAGCACGCCCCACGTGCCGTGGGACAAGCCCTACAGCCATCGCTTGGGCACCACCGTGCGGGTCTTCGAGCGGGGTTGAGATGCGGCGACGGTTGTGGTGGGCGTTGTTGCTTTTGGGGTTGGGGATTGGGCTCCGCGAACGGCCGGGCCCCGGATGGGCGGCCGCGCTGCCCCCTGCACCCCCGCGGTCCGAGGCCACGCCCACGGTCACCCCGGCTCACCACGCGCCCATTGGCATCACCAGCCCCGGCTTTGGTGCCGTGCTGCAGGGAACGGTCGTCGTCCACGGCAGGCCGCGCGCGCCCCACGCCAACCACGCGGTCTTAGAGTTGGGCTATAGCCCGGATGGGCCGTGGTTCACCCTGGCGCAATGGGCGCCGCCGCCAGCCCCCGGCCCGCTATGGACGTGGGACACGACCACCGTAGCCGACGGCGCCTATTGGCTACGCCTGCGGGTGGTGTTGGATGACGGCAGCCAACTGACCTACGCGCTGCCCATCCAGGTGCGCAACCACAGCCCCGCGCAGCCCACCCCCACCACAGGAGCCGTTGCCGGGCCACCGGCCCCAGAGGCCACAGCCACGCCAGCCCCGCCCAGCCCCACCCCTTGGCCCACACCCGCGACGCGCGCGTCTGCCACACCCAACCCCGCGGCCCTGGATTGGGCAACTTGGCAGCGCGCGGTTCAAGCCGCGGGCGTGGGCGCCTTGGTCGGGGTGACCGTCTTCATGCTGCGGTCTCGTCGTCGGTAGCCTCGGTCGTCGAACGCGACGCGGACGCGTTCACCCCCTGCCACGAACCCAAATTCAGCAAGTGCCGCATCCGCCGCACCTTGGTCTCCAAATAGAAACGGTTTTCGTCGTGCACCGTAGGCACCAATGGCACCCGCTCGACCACCTTCAGCCCCGCGGCCTCCAGCGCCTGCACCTTGTCGGGGTTGTTGGTCAGCAGACGTACCGATTGCACGCCCAAATCGCGCAAAATGGCCACGCCAATGTCATAATTGCGTTCATCAGCCTGGTGCCCCAAAAGCAGATTCGCCTCTACCGTATCGTAGCCTTCGTCTTGCAAGTTGTAGGCCCGCAATTTGTCCAACAAGCCAATGCCTCGCCCCTCTTGGCGCAGATAGACCACCACGCCTCGTCCCTCACGGGCAATGTAAGCCATCGCCAAATGTAATTGCTCGCCACAATCGCAGCGCAACGAGCCCAGCACATCCCCCGTGAAGCACTCGGAGTGCAAACGCACGGGCACGGCCTCGCCGGAGGGATCCCCCATGACCAAGGCCAAGTGCTCTTTGTCGTCGCGGTTGTTGGAATAAAGACAAAGCCGAAACTCACCTTCAGGGGTGGGGATGCGAGCGCACACTTCACGACGGACGACTACGGCGGTCATGACACTCCTCCTGAATGAGATTGGGCGCGCGGCCGTGCGGATGACGACCACAAACGCCGACTGAAGAACAAGCCCAAGCCCCCGATGATGCCATCGCGGGCCCGAATGAGCAGGCTCAACGCCGCGCCATAGGCCCGGGGCCACCCAACCCACGCGGCCGCCCACACCTGCCCCATTTCCAACGCGCCGACCCCCGCGGGCACAGGCACCAAGAAGGCCAAGCGGGCTGCCAACATCATGGTCACCGTTTGCGACCACGTAGGACGCAAGCCTAAGGCGCGCAGCATCCAATGATATTCGGCCAGCAGCACGCCCCACCCGGCCAAGGACAAGCCCGCCGCGGCCAGCATCGCTCGCGGTCGGGCCCGGCACAAGTGCGCGGCTTGGGCCAACGTGCCGCGCCAGCCGGCCGCGCGCGGCGACCAACGCACCCCGCACAGACCAGCCCACCCCGCGACCACCACGCCAACCAGGGCCAACAGCAGCCAAAGCCGCATCTCGGGCAGGGGCCCGCGCGACAACCATACGCGCATCCCAGCCAGCGCGAACAGTACAAAACCCGTGTTGGCGGTCAAATCCAGCAGCCGATCCAACCCCACCGAGGCCCAGGCTGCCGCGAGCGGCACGCCCTCACGGCGATGCAACGCGTACACTTGCAACGGCTCACCGCCGAACTGCGTGCCCGGCGTAAAGTAACTGACCGCAAAACCAGCCAGACGATACACCAACAGCCGCGTCCACGCCACCCCCGCGCGCGTCGAATGGGCCGCGTGCAACAACACGCGCCAGCGCCAAGTGCTCACCCCTAAAAACAGCGCGTTCAACGCGGCCAACCCCAGCCACGCGTCCAGCGTCAGCCCCCGCAGCACGTGCCCGATCGCAGGCCAAGGCAAACGCAGCAGCCCCGGCAACAACAGCACGACCAAAAGCCACGAGGCCCAGCCACGCCAAGCGGTTCCTCGTTCACGCGCGCGGCGCCAGGTGTTGGCCAAGTCCATGTCGACTCCTTACCCGTGATTTGCCCGGGGGCAGACGCCATCCGAACCTTTTGATTGTCCCACTGCAACCCTAATTCTAAATGAGAATCATCGCGAAGAAGAGGCACCAGGGCCGCTGGCGGGGTCCTTTCCCCGGGGCTGAGCAAGGCAGTGCCGCGAGGGCTTTTGGCAGAGCAGCCGCGCGCACGCGGCCGCCGCGCAGCCGCGAAACAAAACGCGCCGGCGGGGCCGGCGCGCGAGGCACGGGCAAGGCCTTGGACGCGGCTCAGTCCACCCGCTCCAACACGTGTGCGACGGCGGTCGCGGCCGGGCCGCCCAGCGCGTGAATCAACGCGCGGCGGGCGCCCACGATTTGATTGTCGCCCGCGCGGCCTTGCAGTTGCAGCACGGCCTCAACGGCCTGATACACCCCCGTCGCACCGCCCGGATACCCTCGGGCCTTGAGGCCCCCCAAGGTCAAAATGGGCATTTCGCCATCCAAGTCGAACGCGCCGGCCTGGGCCTTTGCCCAGGCCTTGCCGCGGGGGGCCAACCCCAAGGCTTCCAAGGTCAACGCGGCGTAGATGGAGAACGCGTCGAACAGTTCGACCAAGTCGACATCGGTTACGGCAATGCCGGCTTGCGCGGCTGCGCGCGCCGCGGCCAGGCGCGCGGCCTCCCAAGCCAGGGGGTCGGTGCGGTCGTGCACGGCCAAAGTATCGGTGGCCGCGGCCGAGCCCGCGATGCGCACCAGCGGCTGGGTCCAAGGCCGCGGGACAACCTGCGCCCGCGCCAGCACCACCGCGGCCGCACCGTCGGCATAAGGCGCGGCGTCGAACAGGTTGAGTGGGTCGCTGATCTTGCCCGCCTTGGCATACACCGCCTCGGCAATGGCTCGGCGGAACATGGCGTAAGGGTTGCCCACCGCGTGGCGATGGGCCAGCACCGGAAAGACGCCCAGCGCGTCCGCGGGCACGTGATAGGTGTGTTGGTAAAGCCGCATGAGCAGCGCGGCTTGGGCCGTGGGCGTGAGACCGTGTTCGGCCTCATAGTCCGCGTCCAGCGTGGTCGCGACCGCGGACTCGACCTCCGCGCCGACCTGGTCGGTGAACTTCTCAACGCCGACCACCAGAGCCACATCCGCAGCCCCGGCTTTCAGCGCCAGATAGGCCTGCCGCAACGCCACCGCGCCCGACGCTCCCGCGGCTTCCACGGTAAAGGCTTCCGCGGGGGTCAGGGCCGCAAAGTCGGCGACCAAGGCGCCCAAATGCGTCTGCCGCGATAGCCGCGCCGCAGCCATGTTGGCCACAAACACCATCTGCGGCCGCAACTGGCCTGCTTCGTGCAGCGCGGCCTCCACGGCCTCCAAGGCCAACTCGCGCAGCGAGCGCTCCCAGTGTTCGGCCACCCGGGTTTGTCCGATACCCACAATGAGCACATCATCCATGGTTGCCATCCTTGGGGACAAGAGATGGAGGCCGGGGAGCAAGCCCGGCCGCGAAGGTCAATCCGCCAACTTGCCCCGATAGCGCACATAGAGGCCATAGTCGATGACCGTGCGCCGGGCGATATAATCCTCCGTACGGGGGGCCAAGTCACGCCGGGTTTCGATGGCCTCCGTTACGGTCAACACCATCGCGTCAGAGCCCGCGCCCGAGCCAAAGGAGGTCACGAAAATGCGCTCCCCGGGCTGGGCGATGTCCAACACCGCGGTGAGGCCTACCAGGGCTGACCCCGAATACGTGTTGCCGATGCGCGGCACCAACAGGCCAGGCTCGATTTGCTCGGGCCGAAAGCCCAACATTTTGGCCACCCGCTGGGGGAACTTGGTGTTGGGCTGATGGAAGACCGCGTACGCGAAGTCTTGGGGTTGCAAGTCCAAGGCTTCGAGCAAGGCCTGCGCCGCGTGGGTGATGTGGTGGAAGTACGCGGGCTCACCTGTGAAGCGCTGACCATGGGAAGGGTAGCGCTCGTGCTCGCGTCGCCAAAAGTCGGGTGTGTCGGTGACATAGGAGTAGGTGGCTTCGATCACGGCCAGCGCGTCGTGCGCGGGGCCCAAGACGAACGCGGCGCCCCCCGCGGCCGCGGTGTATTCCAGCGCGTCGCCAGGGCGCCCTTGGGCCGTGTCCGCGCCAATGGCCAGCGCGTAATCGGCCATGCCCGATCCTACCAAGCCCATGGCCGCGACCATGGCTTCGGTGCCGGCCTTGCACGCGAACTCCCAATCGCCGGCTTGCACATGGGGCGCCGCGCCCAAAGCCTCGGCCACCAAGGTGCCCGTGGGCTTGACCGCGTAGGGATGACTCTCGGACCCCACCCACACCGCGCGCAACGCCTGGGGTTCGATGCCGGCACGGGCCAGCGCATTGCGCGCGGCTTCCAACGCGATGGTAAAGGTGTCCTCGTCCAACCCGGGCACAGCCTTTTCTTTCACGGGCAGGCCGCCTTTGCCTTGGCTCCAAATGCGACGGATCTCTTCCGCGGGCAAACGATAACGCGGGATATACGCGCCATAGCCCACAATGCCCACGGGGCGTTGCGGGCGTAACGGTTGAATTGCGGGCATAACGTCCTCCATGGAGTGCAGCGAAATGCACCAAGCCCAACCAGCCGGGGCCCATTGTGACCCCGCGCGGCTCTCAAAAACTCTCAGGTTGGTCGTGCCCCGTCGGGTTGCGCGGCTGTGGGCCCGAACGTCACGGCCCTGGCCCGGTGCCCCCCACCGGTGCGGTCGGCATCGGCGTGGGGGTAGGTACTGGCGTGGGGGTGGCTTGCAAAATGCGGCAAATGTTGCGATTTTCCACAATGATGCCACGCACATTGGGGTCGGCCCCAAAGGCACTTTCCACTTGATCCAACAAGGGCAGGGCTTGGTCGCAAATGTTCAGCGCGGCCAACACCGACGCGTATTGCAAGTAGTAATAGGCCACCGTGATGTTGGTCAACGGCAAGGGATCCACCGTCACGCCTTGCACCGCGTCTTCGTCCAAGCCGAACTTTTTGGCGATCTCGCGCAAAATCTCGCCGCTGACCTCGGGCCCGCATCCTTTGACCGCGCATTGAAACGCGGGCAGCGACCCCTCGTAGTTGCGGGCCTTGACATAGATCACGGCCAGTTGCGCATATGTGGCGGGGTCGGTGGGGTCGAGCCACAGCGCCTTTTCGGCATTGCGCGCGGCCGCATAGAACTCACCTTGCTGCACATAGGTCTTGGAAATGGCAATGTAGGGCACTGGGTCAGGAATGCCCAAGCGCTGGTTGATGCTGGCGGCTTTGTCGAAATATTCCAGGGCCAGGTTGTAGTATTGGTCGCGTGCGGCTTTGCTTTGGGCTTTTGAGGCTAAGAAGCGATAGTTGAAACCCACCCGCAAGTAGAGGAAAGTCAAGTTCGGCGCGCGCTGAATCGCGGCCAGATACTCCTCGATGGCCGATACATACCGGCCGTTGGACTCCAACACCAACGCGTACACGCGATGCGTGTCCATCAAATCAGGGCCTTCTTCCACGGCCTTGGCCGCGTATTCGTAGGCCTGGACGATGTTCTGTTGGTCCAACAGGATCTCAGCATAGAAGGCCAGGGTGAGGGGGTCGTTGCGCTCTAAGCGCAGGGCAATGGCGGCTTCGTTCTCGGCCTGGGCCAGCAGCGCGTCTTGCTGGTCGGGCGGGACCAGGGGGTTGAGGGCCAGCCAATCCAGGGCGAAGGCCCGCACCGCGTGGGTGACGGCCGCGTCGGGCGCCAGTTCGACCGCGCGATCCGCGGCGGCCACAGCCTCTTGCAGCCGTGCGTGCTGCTCAGTGTCGTTGGTCATGAGCGCGCTGGAATACACCAACACCCGGGCCAACTCGGCCCACAACAGCCCATCTTGGGGGCGAATGGCCAGCGCCTGCCGATAGGCTTCGGCCGCTCCTTCCAAGTCCCCGGCCTCGAACAAGGCCCGCGCTTCCGCGATCCACGACCGCGGCGCGCGCGTGGGCGTGGGCGTGGGCCGAATGAAAGTCTCCAACGTCACCTGGCCCGCGAACACCTGCCGCGCGAAAGCCAGCGCGGCCGCGATCAGCAGCAGATACGCGAGCACGTATTTGGGCCGCGAACGCTTTTGCGACGAGAAGGTGAGGGGAACATCGCGAATTTCCATCGTCCGACATTCTACCAGGGACGAATAAAGGACGTGTTAACGGCGTGGTAGAATGGCCCCTCAGAGGTGCCCCATGAACGAGCGTTGGCGTTTGGGCTGGGCCGTGTTTTTGCTCATTGCCACCGTGGGCGTGTTGGCGTCCCTGACCCGCTACGCGCTGCGGGTACAACAGTTGCGGGTGCTGCGCGATGCCGCGGCCACCGAACACGCCCAATTGAGCGCCACCCACCAAGCCCTGGCCCGTCAATTGTCGGCCACCCTGCCCCCTGAGGCGTGGGCCGCCACGGCCAAGGCCAGTTTGGGGCTGGTGCCTGAGGGCGAGCAGTCGGTCCGCGTGTTGCCGCTCACCGCCACCCCCGGCCCCGAAACGCGCGCGGCCGCGCGGCCGGCCACGGCCGAACCAGAGCGTCCGCCCTGGTATTGGTGGTGGCAACTCTTCTTCGGCCCCCGCACGCCATAATCCACCGCGCGGGCGCCGACCCCACCCACCTGAGGTGCGCCATGCCTTTACGACCCGGCATTTTGGCCCGTTATCGTCCATGGTTGGATCTGCCCGACCACACCATCCCCCTATCGCTCAGCGAGGGCGACACCCCGCTCATCCCCATGCCCCGCTTGGCCGCGGCCCTGGGCGGCGGCTTCGAGTTGTTCGTCAAATACGAAGGGCTCAACCCCACCGGCTCGTTCAAAGACCGTGGGTTGGCCGCCGCGGTCGGCGAAGCCGTGGGGCGCGGGGCCCGCACGGTCATTTGCGCGTCCACGGGAAACACAGCCGCGGCCACCGCGGCGTACGCGGCCCGCGCGGGGGTGCGCGCCTTGGTTTTGGTGCCCGAGGGCAAAATCGCCCGCGGCAAACTGGCCGGCGCGCTGGCATATGGCGCGCACGTGGTCCAGGTGCGTGGCTCTTTCGACCACGCGCTCGCGCTGGTACGCGAGGCCGTGGCCGCCTACCCCGTCGCCTTGGTCAATTCCATCAACCCTTACCGCCTGCAGGGGCAACAAACCGCCGCGTTCGAGGTGGTGGACGCGCTGGGTCGCGCACCCGACTGGTTGGCCATCCCCGTAGGCAATGCTGGCAACATCACCGCGTATTGGATGGGCTTTCAAGCCTACCATCGCCGCCGGCGAACAGGATTGCCGCGCTTGCTGGGCGTCCAAGCGGCCGGCGCGGCGCCGTTGGTGGTCGGTCATCCTATCGAGCAGCCCGAGACCGTGGCCACCGCGATTCGCATCGGCAAGCCCGCCCGCGGCGAAGAAGCCCTGGCCGCCGCGCGCGCGTCGGGCGGACGCATCATCGCGGTGCCTGACGAGGCTATCTTGGCCATGCAGCGCATGTTGGCCAGCGAGGGGGTGTGGGTGGAACCGGCTTCTGCGGCCGGGCTGGCAGGCCTGGCTGCAGAAATCGAGCGCGGGGCGTTGGATCCGCGCGGCAAGACCATCGTCGCGGTGGTCACTGGCCATGGCCTCAAAGACCCCGACGCGGTGTTGGCCCAAGCCGCGGCCGATTTGCCCACCATCGACCCCTCGCTGGAAGCCTTGCTGCCTTGGCTTGAGGCGCGCTGAAGCGCGGCAGACCCACGGCCGCGTCCGCCCCCGCCCCGAGGATAAGGCAAACCCGGCCCCTGGGCAGCACCGGCTCGAGCGCCCGGCCCTAAGGCCGGATGCTGTGTATGCTCGCGACAGCCGCCTTTGTCGGGCCGCGGCAAGGCGCGCCGGCTCGCCGTCGCGTTCGTCGCCCCGCCCCCTGCATGGCCGCGCGAAAAAACGCGCCTCCCCGCGCGGGGAGGCGCGCCATCAGGCCGCGCGCCGCTGGCCTCAGAGCAACGCCTCCAAGGGCGTGTATTCCAGCCCAAAGGCCTCGGCCACCGCAGGATAGGTCACCCGCCCCTTGTACACGTTGACGCCTTTGGCCAACGCGGGGTCGCTCTTGACGGCTTCTTCGAAGCCCAGGTCGGCCAACTTGAGGGCGTAGGGCAACGTGGCGTTCGACAAACCATACGTCGAGGTACGCGGCACCGCGCCCGGCATGTTGGTCACGCCATAGTGGATGACCTCGTTGACCTTGAAGACCGGATCGCTGTGGGTGGTGGGGCGCATGGTCTCCACGCAGCCCCCTTGGTCAATGGCCACATCGACGATGACCGTGCCGGGCTTCATCAAATCGATGTGCTCGCGCCGAATCAACTTGGGCGCCCGCGCGCCAGGAATGAGCACCGCGCCAATAATGAGATCCGCGATGCGCACGGCATCGGTGATGTTGCGCGGGTTCGAGGCCAGCGTGGTCAAATTGCCGTGCAACACGTCGTCCAGATAGCGCATCCGATCCGGGTTCTTTTCGATGATGATGACGTGGGCCCCCATGCCCAACGCGATCTTGGCTGCGTTGAACCCCACCGTACCGCCGCCGATGATGAGCACATCGGCCGGCCGCACCCCCGGAATGCCGCCCAACAACTTGCCCCGGCCGCCATGGGCCTTTTCCAGATAATGCGCGCCCACCTGCACGGCCATGCGTCCGGCCACCTCGCTCATGGGCGTGAGCAACGGCAACCGCCCATCCTCCAACTCCACCGTCTCATAAGCAATGGCCACGACGCCCCGCTTCATGAGTTCGTGGGTCAAGCGCTCTTCCGCGGCCAAATGCAGATAGGTGAACAAAATCAACCCCTCCCGCAAGAAGGGATACTCCTGCGGACGGGGCTCCTTGACCTTCATGATCATCTCGGCCTGAGTCCACACGGCCTCCGCGGTGGGCAGGATCTCGGCTCCGCTCCGGCGATACTCATCGTCGGTGAACCCGCTGCCCTCGCCCGCGCCGGCTTGCACCAGGACCCGATGCCCGTGATGGACCAGCATCTCCACGCCCCCTGGCGGGAGCGCGACCCGATATTCGTTGTCTTTGATCTCCTTGGGAACGCCGACAATCATGGCTCAAACCTCCATGAGGCAAGCCCCGAAGGGCAAAGGACTGCGTGTGCTGTGCTTTTTAAGAAAGCGCCGCGCCAGCGACGCTATCATCCCCTAAATAAAACACACCATGCAGGCCCACGATGCGGGCGCGCGCGCCCAACAGGCTGTGCTGCACTTGGGCGTCCTCGAGATGCGCCTCTGCTTCCAAGACGCTGTCTTGCACCCGACTACGTCGCACGACCGCATTCGGGCCCACCGTCACATACGGCCCTACGATCGCGTCTTCCACCACGGCCTTAGGATGGATGTACACCGGCGGGATCACCACCACCCCGGGCCGCAACGCGTCAGCCGTATTGCCACGGCCGTGGTCCAACAAATAGCGGTTCAGGGCCAACACCGTCTCAGGGGTGCCCGCGTCCAGCCAGGTCTGCACAGGGACGGGCCGCATTCGCAGGCCATATTCCGCGATGAGCAGGTTGATGGCATCGGCCAAGTAATATTCCCCTTTGGTGCGCAGCCCCCGCTGCATTTGCGCCTCGATCGCGGCGACGAGGTCTTCACCGCGGGGGAAGTAGTAACTGCCGACCACGGCCAATTTGTGCTCGGTTGTCTCGGGCTTCTCCACGATGCGCGTCACCCAACCTTGGTCGTCGGTGAAGACCACCCCAAACCGCCGGGGGTCTTCTACCTCGCGCACCCACAACAGCCCCTCTGAGGGCGGCGGCCACAGCGTCGCGGCGAAATCGGCATCGGTCACCGTGTCGACGAAAAGCACGAACGTCGGGCCGTGCAAGTATTCGCGAGCCTGCCACAACGCGTGGGACTGACCCAAGAGTTCGCGCTGCTCCACATACACGGCCTGCCAATGCGGATGCGCGCGGGCCATGTAAGCCCGAATCTGGTCACCCAAATAACCCACGATAAAGACAAACCGCACTTGGGCCGGATCCAGGCCCTGGAACGCACGCAACACGTGCCCCAACACTACGTCGCCGGCCACGTAGACCAGCGGCTTGGGGCGGGTCCAGGTCAGCGGGCGCAGGCGTTTGCCACGGCCCGCCATAGGGATGACAACCGTCAATTGTTCGCCCATGCAAACTCCTTTTGGCGAGGGTTTTGCCCAATGCAGATGTATTTTACCATTCGCTCGCGCGGCCGCGAGGTGTCAGTCCGCCAAACTCGGCCTGGGCAACCCGCGGAGCCCGCCCACGGGCGGTATAATGCTTATGAAAAGGGGTTTTCCCTGGCCCTCGCAGCGTTTCCATCCCATCAAGGAGAACATCGTATGAGTGACACCATGTTGGCCCTGACCAAGACCCACGCCGGCCCGGGGGTGGCGTTGGTGGAGCGTCCGCTGCCGGTGCCCGGCCCTGGTGAGGTGTTGGTGAAGGTCAAAGCCGCGTCCATTTGCGGCACGGATCTGCACATTTACCGTTGGGATCCCTGGGCGGCCAGCCGGGTGCGGCCGCCCATTATCATGGGGCACGAGATCACCGGCGAAGTGGTGGATCGCGGCCCTGGGGTGCAGCGCATCCAGGTAGGCGACTACGTTTCGCTGGAGTCGCATGTGATTTGCAACACTTGTCGCTATTGTCGTACGGGGCAAGGGCATTTGTGCCCGAACACGCAGTTGTTAGGGGTCGATCGCGACGGTGGCTATGCCGAATACATTGTCGTGCCTGAGCAAAACGCGTGGCCGAATCCGCCTGATTTGCCCTTGGAAGTGGCGGTGCTGCTGGAGAACTTCGGCAACGCGGTGCACACCGCGTTCGCGTTCGATGTGCGCGCCAAAAAAGTGCTGGTCACGGGTGCAGGGCCCGTGGGGCTGATGACCATCGCGGTGCTCAAGGCCATTGGCGCGCGGGCAGTGTATGCCACTGACATCACCGACTACCGGGTGGCCTTTGCGCAACGCATGGGCGCGGATGTGGCCTTGAACGCCCGCACCACCAATGTGGTCGAAGCCTTGATGGACATCACCCAAGGCGATGGCGTGGACGTCTGGTTGGAGATGTCGGGCGCGCCCGCGGCCATTGAGCAAGGCTTTGCAGTGCTGCGCCCAGGGGGCCAGGTCGCCATTTTGGGCGTGGTCGGGCGCCCCTTTACGCTGGACTGGGATCACGGCATCGTTTTCAAAGGCGCGGAAGTCAAAGGCATCACCGGCCGTCGCCTGTGGGAAACCTGGTATCAAATGCGGGGCTTGGTGTTCTCGGGGGCGGTGGACCTCACCCCTCTGGTCACCCACCGCTATACCTTAGAGCAATACGAGCAAGCCTTTGCCACCATGGCCTCGGGGGAATCGGGCAAAGTGATGTTTATGATTGGGTAACCGCGCGACGCCCCGCGCGTCTGCTGGGCGGGGCGCCCCGCTCGCGTGGCCCGAGGGCACGCCCCGCCCAGGCCCTTAGGGAGCACGCCACGCGCGGAGCCCCGCGTCGGGAAACAAAGCCGCGCGCGCGGCCGGTGCGTACTTATCGACCAGCGCGGCCTCGATGCCGTTCGCTTGGGCCATGGCCGCGAACAAATGCGCGCTGGGTCGCGGCCGGCGCCGTTGGGTTTGGGGATCGCACGCCCACAGGCCGAAGTGACGGCTCCAGCCCCACTCCCACTCGAAGTTGTCGATCAAACTCCAGTGCAAATATCCCCGCACTGGCCAATTGTTAATCAGCGCGCGCCACACTTGATGCACATGTTCCAGCAGATACCGCGGGCGTAGGCGGTCGTCGGCGTCGTCGAGGCCGTTTTCGGTGATGTAAATAGGCACACCAAAGCCATGGGCCCAGCGCAAAGCACGATACAACCCTGTGGGCACATGTGCAATTTCGCCGTGCGCGCTCAGAGGCGCGTCGGGGGGCAAACGATGCACCCCAAACACCTCGGCTGCGCGGGGCACAAACCGCACCCGATCTTCGGTGTAGTAGTTGAGACCCAGATAATCCAACGTGCCGCGCAAACCAGCCACCGGCCGCGCACGCCGGCCAGGATAGATGATGCGCCCATGCACCAGCGCGTCGTAATAAAAATCGTTGAGCCAACGGTGGTGCAAGCGCGTGATCCAACGATCTAAGGGGAACCACGGCCGGGCCGGGCGCATGCCGCGATAGTGCACCACAATGCCGACCTGCGCGTTGGGCTGCACCCGGTGGATCGCTTGATACGCCGCGGCGTGGGCCTGGGCCATGTGCTCCATCACCGTAAACGCGGCGGCTAAATCATGCGTGCGCCCTGGCGGAAACGCGCCCTCCACATACCCGCGATACGCGTAAATGTTGGGCTCGTTGAAGGTTGCCCACAAGCGGACATACTCTTGCAGGGCCGTGACCACCCGCGCGGCATAATCCCGAAAGTGCGCGACCGCCTCCGCGGATTCCCATCCCCCGCGTTCGGCCAGCCAGAGCGGATCGGTGAAGTGGTGCAGCGTGACCAATGGCTCCAGCCCCATCTGGCGCGCGGTGCGGGCCCAAGTTCGATAGCGCTCCAGCGCGTCCTCGTCCCAGCGGTTGGGCTCGGGCTGAATACGACTCCATTCCAGCGAAAAACGAATGGCATTGTGGCCGGCTTCCGCGGCGCGCGCGAAGTCTTCCTTCCAACGGCCGCGCCACCATTCGCAGCCTGCGGCCGAAGTTTGGCCTTGAAACACCCGCCCCGACTGCTCCCA
>Ga0256914_1002719_pt1 | contig 14556 bp, 15 predicted proteins | sample HulkmetaG_FD_191571 | JGI IMG/M metagenome (GOLD analysis project Ga0256914, IMG submission 191571) | Hydrothermal chimney microbial communities from Main Endeavour vent field at the Juan de Fuca Ridge, Pacific Ocean - Hulk | ecosystem: Environmental > Aquatic > Marine > Hydrothermal vents ... | reverse complement strand
ACCAACAGTTAGTACAATACCAGCCATACCAGGTAGTGTAAGCGTAGCGCCAAATAGCGACATAATTGCAATAATTAAGAACAAGTTTCCAATAAGTGCAACATCTGCTATAACACCAGCCATACCATAATATAAAGCCATAAATAAAACAACTAAAACAAAACCAGCAACAAGCGCTAAAGAGCTAGCTTTAATACTATCAGCTCCTAAGCTTGGACCAACGCTTCTTTTCTCTTCTACATATACTGGCGCAAGTAGTGCCCCAGAGCGTAAAGCAATTGCAACATCGTTAGCTTCGTTAATTGTAAAGCCACCGCTAATTTGCCCTCTACCACCACCAATTCTTTCGTTAATATGAGGTGCAGAGTAAACTTTGTTATCTAAAACAATTGCAAGTCTAGCACGGCTTGGCGCTGCCTTTTCTGTAAATTTACCAAAAATCTTAGCACCCTCTCCATTTAGTACAAATGTAATAATTGGCTGTCCATTTTGATCGTAAACTGCCTTTGCGTCTGTAAGCATTGCACCATCTAAAATAGGTATTTGGCGAATTAAATATCTATAGTTTGCATTTTTTACATCTTCTAAAATAACATCGCCATACTTTTTAGCCTCTTGAGCACTCATAGTATTTACTCTATCTGCTCTATCTTCGTCTACAGCCATAAGCTGTAAGTGCGCTTGCTTTGCAATTAGGTCTCTAATTCTTTGCTCATCTTTTGCGCTTTTAATTCCTGGTACTTCTACTAAAATCTTATCTTTACCCTGCTTTGCAACTGTTGGCTCTGCTAAACCAAATTGGTTAAGACGGTTTCTAATAGTCTCTACTGCTTGGTTAATTGCCTTAGCAACTACATCTTTCTCTTCTTGGCTAGTTAGCGTAATTGTAATTTTATTACCAACCGCGCCAACAGCAGCAATTTTAACTGGTATCTCTTTTTTAATCGCCTCTAGCGCACTTTTTGTATCGTCTTCGTCTACTACTACAAACGAAGCGCTGTTGTCTTTAAACTCTACCTCGTCTATAACAATATCTTTTTTATCTAGTGCAAATTTAGCAGTAGAAGCTAAAGATTTAGTGTACGATTTAACTGCCTCTTGCGTCTTTACGCCAAGAAGCATATGTAAACCACCCTGAAGGTCTAGCCCTAGTGTTATCTTTTTACCGCTATCGCTCTGCGTTAAAGACGGAATAGAAAACACTACCCCAAAAATAAGAGCAAGTATAAAAATAACAACTCTATAATTTAATTTACCCATTATAACCTGCTTAATCTATTTTTTTAGCAACATATGCTTTATCTAGCTTAACAATAGTCTCGTCGTTTAATTTAACTTTAAAAAACTCCTCTTCTGCTTTAACTACTTGTGCTATTAAGCCACCATTTGTTACTATTTTATCACCCTTAGTTAAAGACTCTAACATAGCCTGATGCTCTTTTTGTTGCTTCTGCTGTGGTCTTATAATTAAAAAATAAAAAATAGCAAATAGTGCTATAATTGGAAAAAATTGCATTACCGATTGTGACATTAAAGGTCCTTTAAATGAAAATTAGAAATTATTTTACCACCAACCATATAATAGAAGGCTTGATAATAGCAATATTACTATCTGCTTTTATATATATCGAGCACTTTAAGCTACTTTTAGAGTACAATCTATTAGCAATTAACACATTTAGTGCGGTTTTAGGATTGTATCTTTTACTTAAAGCTAAAGTACCCGTATGGTTTTTTAGTGGCTTTTTTATATCTATTTTTTGGTTATGGTGGCTTGCAGTTAGCTTTATATACTACCATTTGCCCTATTTAGTACCTGTTGTAATTTTAGCTATTGGCGTAATTTATGGCTTGCTATTTTTAACACTTGCATATATTGCCAAAAAAATTGCTCTAAAAATAGAGAGCTACTTTTTTGCCATTTATTGGGAGAATAGCCGTATTTTGCTAAATGCATTCGTTATAATATTAATTAACCAGTTTGAGCCATTTGGTTTTAATTGGCTTAAGCTACAGCTTATATTTACAGACTCTCTATTTGGGGTAGAGCTTATCTATTTTATTGGCATTGTTGCTACTATAGCGCTATTTAGCGTTAGCAAAAAGTACTACATTTTACTATTATTACTACTAGCTGTTAATTTAAAAACACCAAAAATATATACAAATAGCGCACTACGCGATATAGAGCTAACATCTACAGATATTAATGTTCAAGAAAAATGGAAGCCAAAAAACAGAGAACTATACACAAAAATTGCCCTAAAAGCTATAGATAAAGCAATAACTAAAAACAAAAAGCTAATTTTGCTACCAGAGTCTATACTACCATACTTTTTAAACCTAGAACACCCATATTTAGACCAATTTTTAGAGCGCTCTAAAAAGATTACAATTGTTGTTGGAGCGCTATATTTTAAAGGGCAAAACAACTTTAGAAACTCGGCATATATTATAAAAGATGGCAACTACACAGTAGCAAACAAAGTAGTTCTTGTACCCTTTGGCGAGGCCAATCCACTACCTAAATGGATGGGCTCTATTGTAAATAAAATCTTCTTCGATGGCGCTGTAGATTACAAAGCAGATAGTAATTTTACAACCATAAAAGCACTAAATAAAGAGTTTAAAATTGCAATTTGCTACGAAGGTACATCTAAATTAACATATCAAGACTACCCTAATTATGTTATTGTTATTAGCAATAACGGCTGGTTTAAACCAAGCATAGAACCAACACTGCAAAAGATAATGCTAAAATACTACGCAAGAGTCTATAAAAGTACAATTTACCACAGCATAAATGGCTCTAAATCTTATGTTGTACTGCCATTTCCAGAGGATACATAAATGCAACCAAAAGCTCTAAAGTGGTATCAGTATATATCTAAATTTACGCCAGCAAGTTGCCGCTACTATCCTACTTGCTCAGAGTATGCAAGGTGGCTTTACGAGTTCGATAACCCAATTATTGCAACACTTAAAAGTGCAAAACGAATAGCCACTTGCAACCAGCTATTTCCTGGTGGTATCGACTACCCAATGGTTGCTATGTGGCATATAAGCCCAACATCTCTTAAAAACAGAATATATAGAGTTAACTATTTAACTTTTAACAAAAAAGAGAGTAAACTACGAATAGTATTCTGGTTAATTCCAGCTAAAAAATATTTTATAATTATAAAGGATTTTAATGCAACTGCAACTTACATCCCCACTTGATATGCACCTTCATCTTCGCCAAGACGATATGTTAAAAGTGGTATCTCCACTTAGCTCAAAAAGCTTTTGTGGCGCTATTATTATGCCAAACACCACGCCACCAATTACAACCACACAACAAGTTAAAGCCTATAAAGAAGAGATTACAAACGCAACAAAAGGCGACACTTTTGCACCCTATATGACACTATTTTTTAAAGATAGCTATACAAAAGAGTTCTTAAGCCAAATAAGAGACGACATTACTGCTATAAAGCTCTATCCAGCTGGTATTACAACAAACAGCGAAGGCGGAGTTAGCACAATAGATGTTAAGACACTAGCTCCAACACTAAATGCCATGAGCGAGCTTAATATTCCACTATGTATTCACGGCGAGAGCGATGGCTTTGTAATGGACAGAGAAGCAGAGTTTGTACCAGTTTACAAGGCTCTTGCTAGCGCATTTCCAGATTTAAAAATTATAATGGAGCACATTACTACAAAAGCATCTGCAGACGCTCTTTTAGAGTACGACAACCTATATGCAACAATAACTCTACACCACCTATACATTACGCTAGACGATGTAGCAGGTGGCCTGCTACAACCACACCTATTTTGCAAACCAATTGCAAAGCGCCCCGAAGATAAAGAGGCACTACTAAATTTAGCACTAAATGCACACCCAAAAGTTATGTTTGGCTCAGACTCAGCACCCCATCCAAAAAATGCAAAAGAGGCTCCAGGTTGTGCCGCTGGTGTATTTACTGCGCCAATTGCCCTACCCCTACTAGCAGAACTTTTCGAAAGCCACAACAAACTAGATAACCTACAAGCTTTTGTTAGTACTAATGCTCAAAAAATATATGGCGTTGTGCCACCAAAAACAGTAGTAAATCTTGTAAAAAAACAGATGCAAATTCCACAAAACTACTCTAGCGTTGTGCCATTTATGGCTGGCAAAACAGTATCTTGGAGCATAGATGGCTAACATTTTAGAGACAATTGGCAACACACCTCTAATAAAACTACAAAACATTAGCAAAGAGCTAAATTGCAACATCTTTGCTAAGTGCGAATTTTTAAATCCAGCTGGCTCTATAAAAGATAGAGTCGCCCTAGCAATGGTAGAAGATGCAATTACTAATGGCAAGCTAAAAGGCAAGCATATTGTAGAGCCAACTAGCGGAAACACTGGCATTGGCTTGGCATTTGTGTGCGCAATAAAGGGCATAAAATTAACAATAGTTATGCCTGAATCTATGAGCAAAGAGAGACGCGACGCTATAAAACACTACGGCGCAGAGCTAATACTAACAAAAGCAGAACTTGGAATGCAAGGCGCAATACAGAAAGCTCAAGAGCTTGTAAAAAGTAGCAACGCTATTATGCTAGATCAGTTCGAAAATAGTGCCAATCCTAAAGCTCACTACCAAAGCACAGCCCCAGAGATTGCAAATGCACTAGATTGCATAGATATATTTATAGCAAGTGTTGGAACTGGCGGAACACTTAGTGGTATTGGCAAGTACCTAAAAGAGCAAAAAAATAGCCAAGTTATTGCAATAGAGCCAAGCGAGAGCGCTGTAATTAGCGGCAAAGAAAAGGGGCTTCACAAAATAGAAGGCATAGGAGCTGGCTTTATACCAAAAAACTTAGACCTATCTATTGTAGATAAAATTATAGAGGTCTCAAGCGAAGACGCAATTAATATGGCAAAAGAGCTAGCAAAAAAAGAGGCTCTTTTTATAGGTATATCAAGTGGCGCAAATGTCGCTGCAATATACAACCTAGCAAAAGAGCAAAATATTACAAATAAAACCATAGTTACCGTACTGCCAGATAACGCTTGCAGATACCAAAGTACAGAGCTTTTTAACTAAATGTATATAAAAATAGAAAACAGCGGCTTTAAAGTTTTACCAACAAACTCAAATTTAGAGCCAATTAAAGTAGATACATCAGCAATATCTACAACATCTAGCACCCTTTTTGAGACAATAAAAATAGAAAACAAAAAAGTTGCCAACCTTAATTACCACCAAAAAAGAGTAGATTTAGCCTTTAAAAACCTATTTAAAACTAAGCCAAATTTTACACTAAAAGATGCACTAAAAAATCACCCAACAGACAATTTATATAGAGCAAAAATTGTATATAATAAAGATGGTTTGCAAAGTTGCTCTTACTATATATATAGCAAAAAGATAATTAAGACTATAGCTTTAGTAGAGATTACAGATTTTAACTACAACTACAAATATACAAATCGAGAGCTTTTTTTACACCTACAAAATAGTATGCCACAATTTGACGAATTTTTAATAACCCAAAATGGCTACCTAAAAGATACCACTATTGCAAATATAGCACTTTTAGATAGCTCTACTAACTTTTGGCACACGCCAGAAGTTGCTCTTTTAGACGGAACAACAAAAGAGCGCTACATAAATGATAATAAATTAATTAAAAAAATGATACACTTTCGAAACTTAAAAAACTACACCACCATAGCAACGCTAAACGCTATGGTAGGGTTTAATATACTAAGGTAACTAATGGAACTTTTTAAAAAAGATAGCTACAAAGATTTGGTAATTGCAAACTGCTACAACACACTAGATGTTCTTTTAAAAGAGGGCTTAGACTTCTCAATAGCAACATATACAAACATTATAGACTTTAACCCACCAATTCCAAGCGAAATTATAGAGTTTGACGAAAGCGCACTATTTACAATTGCAGGCTTTACAAAAGAAAGCGCAATACTAAATAAAAATAATCTAAGCATCGAAACTGGCTTTGGGAGAGAGAACTACGGCTCTGTACTTACAATACCACTAGAGGCAATTATGCAAATCTTTACAGGCGAAGATATACTACACATTAGCTACTACGAGCCAGAAGTACAAGTAGTATTAGACTCTATGGAACTACTACTAAACAACCCAGAAAATCAAAAACTTTTAAAGAAGAAGGTTGCTAAAAAGTAACAAAAAAAGATAATTATTAATATATTGTTTACTTTTTAGTAAAATTTCATTAATTAATATTGACTTTCTTTAAAAAACTATGTTATACTAGCAATGTAAACAAAAACAAGGAGATTTACGATGAAAAAAGGTTTATTATTATCTGTAGTAGCTACAGGGTTTATTTTTGCTGGTGGAAATATCGCACCAGTTGCACCAGTTGCACCACAAGTTGCACCAGCTGCATGTGATTTCTGGGGTCAAATTGGCGCTAGATATGAGTTTAAAGACAATGGAACTTTAAAATTAGGTGACAAAGAGAACAACACTTGGAAAACAACTGTAGTTTTAGGTGTAAATAAGCAAATTGGTTATGGTTTTGGTATTGGTGCAGAAGTTGCAGCAACAACTCAACTAGGTCTTAACGATATCGCTGCTGATACAGATGAGAGTGCAGAACTTTCTGAGTTATACTTAACATACAAAGCTGGTAACACTGCTGTTAAAGCTGGTAGACAAGCTCTTCCTAAAACACTATCTCCATGGGCATGGACAGATAGCACTTTAGGTAGAAAAGATACAACTTTCGAAGGTGTAGTTGCAATTAACACTGATCTTGCAGATACAACTTTAGTTGGTGCTTGGATATCTAAGGCAGGTACTGGCTCTACATTTAACAATGTAAATGGTGTTAATGCTACTGGTTTATTTGCAATTGCTGCAGAGAACAAGTCTATTGCTAACACGACTTTAAGAGGTACACTTTACTATGTAACTAAAGCTAAAATTACTTCTGCTTGGGCTTCTGCTGAGACTAAAGCTGCTAATGTTAATCTTGGTTTCCAAGCTGCATATGTTAAAGCTAAAGGTAGTAAAGCATCTCTTGGCTTAGCTGCTTATGCTGGTACAAAGTTTGATGCACTAGATGCAAAATTAACTGTTGCATTTATTAACGATGGTGCAGCACCTTTATGCATTAGTGGTACAAGTGGTTTCTGGGGTAACTCATTCGCTGGTGGATTTGGTACAACTGTAAGCGCAACTGGTGGAAAGCAAAAGATTGCTAGATTAGACTTAAGCTATCCTTTAGCTAATGGTAAAATCTATGGTGGTGTAGGTGTTGATAAGCCAGACAATGGTAAGACTGCTGTTGGTGGTAGAGTTGGTTATACATTCAAAATTGCAGATGTTAATGCAAAAGTTGAGTACAGATATCTTAAAAACAAAGATTTCTCTGACAGAAAAGATCAAAGAATCAGAGTTGAAGGTGTATATAAGTTCTAATAAAACTTTTACTCTTCTCTTTCAAGCTTCGGCTTGAAAGCTCTATAATCTACATAAAACGCACTACTATCACAAATTAAAATACTATTTATCAGTTACTTTTATACATAAATAATAAAAAATTGTATCTTTTTATTAACTTTTCTTAAATTATTAACATAAAATTAATAAAAGTATAATATAATTGTGTACATTCAACAATTAAAAGGAGATTTTTATGAAAAAAGGTTTATTACTATCAGTAGTAGCTACAGGATTTATTTTTGCGGGCGGTAACATTGCACCAGTTGCACCAGTTGCTCAACCACAAGTTGCACCAGCAGCGTGTGATTTTTGGGGAACAATAGCAGTTAGATATGATGCTCATAAAGATGGTGAGTTTAATATTGGTGATACTGAGAATAACAAAGCAGCTTTAGCAATCGCTATGGGTGTAGAGAAGCAAATTGGTGCTGGTTTTGGTCTTGGTGCTGAAGTTGATGCTGGTTTCTTAACAGATGGTGAGTTTAATACACTTGGTTCTTTAGATAAAAAAGAGTTCTCTGCTCTTTCTCAGTTATATGTAACTTATAAAGCTGGAAACACTGTTATTAAAGCTGGTAGACAAGCTCTTCCAAAAGCTGTATCTCCATTAGCATTTACTGAAAGAGGAACTCTTGGTGGTGTTCCATTACAAACTTATAATGGTGTTACTTTAGTAAATACTGATGTTGAAAACACTACATTAGTTGCTGCATGGGTAAGAAGTACTTATAACACATTAACTAACGATAATACAAAAGTTGGTGACAAAGGCGTATTTATGCTAGGTGCTATCAATAAGTCTATTGCTAACACAACTTTAAGCTTCGCTGGTTACTATGCTAAAAAAGGTAACGCTCTTCCTGCAGATTTAACAACTGTATTTGGTGCTGCTGAGACTAAAGCTGGTGATGTTAAATTAGGTTTACAATTAGCTTACTCTAAATTAAAAGGTGCTGATAAGACATTTGGTGTTGCTGCATATGCTGCTACTAACTTTAATGGTTTAGATGCTAAATTAACTTTAGCATACATTAACGATGGTGTTGCTCCATTAACTGTAACTCCTGGTGTAAGTGCATTCTGGGGTGCTACTTGGAGAGTAATGGGTGGAAATGCAAATGGTGCTAAGCAAAAAATTGCTAGACTTGACTTAGGTTACAAAGTTGGCGCTGGTAAAGTTTATGGTGGTGTAGCTGCAGATAAAGCTGATGGTAAATCAACTGCAGTAGCTGCTAGAATTGGTTATGACTTTAAAATTGCTGATGTAAATGCAAAAGTTGAGTACAGATATAACAAAAACTTTGCAAAAGTTAAAAACCACAGAGTTAGAGTTCAAGGTGTTTACAAGTTCTAATAAAACTTTTAAACAACTCTTTCAAGCCTCGGCTTGAAAGCTCTATTTACTACAACTATTTAACTACTACAAAAACTTTAAATTTATACATGCAAATATAATATAAAATATTTTATGAAATATATTTTTTATTCTAGCTATATGCTTAAACTATAGTTTATGATATAAATATTTGATATAATATCTTTAAAAAAGGCTTTTGATGGGTAAGTCTGTACACTTAATATCTTTAGGTTGCAATAAAAATTTGGTAGATAGCGAAGTAATGCTTGGTAAACTACATACATACGATATTACAAATAGCGCTAGCGATGCTGATGTAATTATTGTTAATACTTGTGGCTTTATAGAAGCAGCAAAAGAGGAGTCTATAAATACTATTTTAGAGGCGCACCAAAATAGAAAAGAGAACTCTATTTTAGTAGTTAGCGGATGCCTAAGCGAGCGCTATAAAGACGAACTTATAGAAGCAATTCCAGAGGTAGATATCTTCACTGGTGTTGGCGATTACGAAAGAATAGACGAGCTTATTTTAAATAAAGAGTCATCTTTTACACCAGAAGTTTACTTAGCAAACGAAAACTCTAAAAGGGTAATTACAGGATCTAACTACCATGCATACATTAAACTTAGCGAAGGGTGCAACCAAAACTGCGCTTTTTGTGCAATACCTAGCTTTAAAGGCAGATTACAATCTAGAAGCATAGAATCGGTAATTGCAGAGGTTACAAACCTACTAGAGCAAGGTTTTAGAGACTTTAGCTTTATATCGCAAGATACATCTAGCTACGGTAGAGACTTTGGCAACAAAGACGCCTTAATAGATTTAATTAAGCAAGTAGAGTTGCTTCCTGGTATTAAGAGTGCTAGAGTTTTATACCTATACCCATCAACAACAACATTTGAGCTTATAGATGCAATTGCTAACTCTAATGTTTTTCAGACATACTACGATATGCCAATTCAGCACATTAGCGACAATATGCTAAAAGTTATGAAAAGAGGAGCAAACAAAGAGAAAACTAAAAAGCTTCTAGAGTACATGAAGAGCAAAAAAGAGAGCTTTATAAGAACGGCAATAATTGCAGGCCATCCAGGCGAAGGCCAAGAGGACTTTTTAGAGGTAAAAGAGTACATTAAAGAGTTTAATTTCGATAGAGTAACAGTATTTGAGTACTCTAACGAAGAGAGCACAACAGCCTATAATTTAGAACAAATTCCTAAAGAGACAATTGCTAAAAGAGCACAAATACTTGGAGATATTGCAAAAGATTTAATGCTAAAATCAAACTCTAAGCTAATAGATAAAGAGATAGATCTAATTATAGACAATGTAAGTAGCGAGCACGAATACCTACTAAGTGCAAGACCAACACTATGGGCACCAGAGATAGATGGCGAAATTTTAATAAACGATACTAGCGATTTAAAAGTTAATCATGGTAGCTACTATAGAGCTAAAGTAACCTCATTAGCCGACACAACACCACTAGCAACACTAATTAAAGAGATTTAAATTGTTAAGCAAAGAGTCTATAAAACAGCTTTTAAGCGGTAAAAACCTGCTAGCTTTCTCTGCTGGTGTAGACTCTAGTGCACTCTTTTTTATTTTAATAGAGCACAATATTAATTTTGATATTGCAATTGTTAATTACAACCTAAGAGAGCAAGCAAAAGAAGAAGTTGCCTACGCTAAAGAGCTTGCAAAAAAGTACAATAAAAAAATATACACAGCAAGCGCACCTGTATTTAATAAAAATTTCGAAGCCAATGCAAGAGAGTTTAGATATACCTTTTTTAAGCAAATTATAAAAGAGAACGCCTATTGTAACCTACTTACAGCCCACCACCTAAACGACAAGCTAGAGTGGCTATTAATGCGCCTTAGCAAGGGTGCTGGCGTAAGCACACTTAGTGGCATGCAAGTAGTAGAGCAAAAAGAGTACTACACAAGTGTAAGACCCCTGCTAGAGTACACAAAAGAGGAACTACTTAACTATCTAGAGAAAAACAAAATTAAGCACTTTGTAGATAAGAGCAATTTCAATACAAAGTACGAGCGCAACAAGTTTAGACCCTTGGCTAATACCCTACTAAAAGAGGGTAAAGATGGCTTTCTTAGAAGCTTTAACCTACTACAAAACGAATCTAGCTTAATTAAAAATGGCTACGAGCTACAAGATATTGAACAAAATTTTAGAGCAATCAAGCTTGCCTCAAGAGAGCACGCACCTTACGCATTAAATCTATATTTAAAAGAGTTAGGTTACCTTGTAAGCTATAAAGAGCAACTTGCAATAAAGACACAAGAGTCGATAGTAGTTGGCAGAAAATGGGCAATAGAGCTTAGCAATAACACCCTATACATTGCCCCATACATAAAAGTAGTAATGCCCAAAGAGGTTAAAGAGCACTACCGTAAATTAAAAATACCACCTAAAATTAGGGGCTATCTATATTCAATTAACTATAAACTCTCTTAAGATTATCTATCTTAGAGCTCATATTAAGAAGTGCCATATCAGCAAGTGTAAGTGCCATCATTGCCTCGCAAACTACAACACCACGAATTGCAACACATGGGTCATGACGCCCCTCTAGCATATATGTTATCTCTTCGCCCTTTATATTTAGGCTCTTTTGCTCTTTAAAAACAGATGGCGTTGGCTTAAACCATACCTTTGCACTAACAACATCGCCATTGCTTATTCCACCAAGTATTCCGCCACTATGGTTGCTTAAAAAGCCATCTTTTGTTATGCCATCGTTATTGCTAGAGCCTCTTTTTCTGCTACTGTCTATACCATCACCAATCTCTACTGCTTTTGCCGCATTTATACCCATAAGATTGCTAGCTAGCGTTGCATCTAGTTTATAATATAGCGGCTCACCAAGTCCAACTGGTACATTAAATGCTTGCACTAAAACAGCCCCACCTACTGAGTCGTGGCTCTTTTTTGCACTTTTTACCGCCTCTATCTGCGCTGCTTCGGCATTTTTATCTAGACTTTTTACTTCGCTCTTTAGTGCAAAATCGAAATCTATCTCTTTAGACTCTATTGAGTCTATCTCTAAAATTCCACCTTTAACCTCAACTCCAATCTCTTTTAGCATCAATTTAGCTACCGCACCAGCTGCAACTCTTGCTGCTGTTTCTCTTGCACTACTTCGGCCACCGCCTCTGTAGTCTCTAATGCCATACTTATTCCAGTATGTAAAATCTGCGTGTCCTGGGCGAAAGATATCTTTAATATTGTTGTAATCTCTGCTCTTTTGATTTTCGTTAAATATAACCATAGCAATTGGCGTACCAGTACTTTGCCCCTCGAATACACCAGATAAAATCTCTACCTTATCGCTCTCTTTTCGTTGTGTTGTAAGCGCACTTTGCCCTGGCTTTCTGCGGTCTAGCTCGCTTTGAATAAAGGCTTCATCTATATTTAGCCCTGCTGGAACACCATCTACAATACACCCAATAGCCTTGCCATGCGACTCTCCAAAAGTAGTAAAACGAAACTTTAAACCTACGCTATTCATTACTATCCTTTAGCTTAACTAGTGCAATTTTTGCAGCGTCTTGTTGTGCCTCTTTTTTGCTTTTGCCCTTAGCTTTTGCAATCTCTTTGTTGTTAAGTACAATCGCAATTTCAAACACTTTATCGTGGTCTGGACCAGTAGAGCCAATTAGCGTATAAGTTGGTGTAGTGCCATAAATTGCCTGTGTTAGCTCTTGAAGCGAAGTTTTATAGTCTTTACATAACGAATCTAAGTCTATTTTAGGGTAGTTATCTTCTAATAGCTTAATAGCAATTTCTCTACTCTTCTCTAAGCCAGCCTCTAGATAAACAGCCCCCATTAGTGCCTCGAAAGCATTAGATAGCAAAGACTTTTTTGTTCTACCCTTGTTGTTCTCTTCTGCCGATGACAAAAATAGAAAATCACCTAAATTTAAAACTTTTGCCAACTTTGCAAAACCACCCTCGTTTACTAACGAAGCTCTAATTTTAGATAGCGTACCCTCATCTTTGTTTGGAAACTTAACATACAGATACTCGCCTACAATTAAATCTAAAACCGCATCGCCTAAAAACTCTAGCCGCTCATTATTGTAAGGCTTTTTGTAACTTTTATGGGTTAAAGCCTCAATAATCAACTGCTTATTGCTAAAGCTATATCCAATAATATCTTCTAGTTTGGATAACTCTTCCACTATATCTCCTTTATCTTTTTTGCAGCATCTACTGCTAATTTATCGCATCTTTCATTTTGTGGGTGCCCACTATGCCCTCTTACCCATGTAGCTCGTACTGTGTGCGCTTTTGCAGCGCTTATGTACTCTCTCCAAAGGTCAACATTTTTAACCTTTTTAAAATCTTTTGCTATCCAGTTTTTAAGCCAAATATTAATTGCATTTGCAACATAGCTACTATCTGTTACAACTTCTACGCTACATGGCTCTTTAAGCTCTTGTAAGCCTCTAATAACTGCTGTTAGCTCCATTTGGTTGTTAGTTGTATTCGCCTCGCCTCCGCTTAGCTCTTTCTCTTTACCTTTGTACTCTAAAATAGTACCCCAACCGCCAGCTCCTGGGTTACCAAGACTAGAGCCATCACTGTAGAGAGTAACCTCTTTCTTCTCTTTTTTGCTCAACTAATACCTTTACATTAAAACTATACACACTTTGGCAATTAGGGCATCTATATGCCATTAGCGGAAAGCTATTTTTACACTTAGTACAACTATACTTAAAGCTTAAATCGCCACTATTAAAGCCACCCTCTTTTGCTGCGGCTATAAGATCTATTGCAAAAATTGTCTCTTTTTGGCTAAAAGAGCTTTGCAAAAGACCCTTAATTGAGTACAACTTACTCAAAGTGCTGTACTTTGATATTATATCAAAATTTAGTTGTTCAATATCTAATTTCCACGCTATATCTACTACTTTTTTAAACTCTTCGCCTCTAAAGTACTCCCATGCATTAAGTGGCTCTAGCTTAAAAAGCTCCCGCAAAAGCACCCATCTATGCCGACTATCCTCTAGCTTAGCAGTTATTTTAGCAAACTTCTGCTCTTTATTATAATCGCCTGTTAAAATAAGTTGCAAATCTAAGTGCTCTGTATATTTAGTAACATCTTCGTTTAAAACCTCTAAAATATTTAACACCTCTTGCGCTTTTGTGTAGTCTCTTAAATGCTCGTAACAGAGCTCTAGTTTATATAAAATAGCTATATCTCTTGGAGTGTTATGCAGTATCTCTTTATAAATATCTACAGCTCTTTTTATAAAACCAGCCTTGTAGTAGGCACTTGCTAAGTGCGAAAGAATAGAGCTATCTTTAGTATGTTTTAGTAAATAAAGATACAAATTTATAGATTTAGAGTATTCGCCACTTCGCTGATACGACCTTGCAAGCAAAAATAGTGGCTTTTGCATACTATCGTCAAAGTGCATATTTTGGGTATCTAGCATACACTCGTTAGAGTCAAAACTCTTTAAAAAGTTTAGTAGCTCTTTTTGTTTTTGCTCTTGCTTCCAGATACTATAGCCATACGAAATTACAGATACTGCAAATATAATGCCAAGTAGCAAAAATATACTAACAATAGGATCGTTATAATCAGGAAGAAATGAACCCATAACCTATCTCTTTTTGATAAATTATAGCATTAAAGAGTTAAAAGGGCACCCACAAAGGGGTGCAAAGTAGTTAGCTTCTT
>Ga0256914_1002718_pt1 | contig 14565 bp, 16 predicted proteins | sample HulkmetaG_FD_191571 | JGI IMG/M metagenome (GOLD analysis project Ga0256914, IMG submission 191571) | Hydrothermal chimney microbial communities from Main Endeavour vent field at the Juan de Fuca Ridge, Pacific Ocean - Hulk | ecosystem: Environmental > Aquatic > Marine > Hydrothermal vents ... | reverse complement strand
TGTATCCCTTAGAAAACTTAAGGCTAGCTTTAGTGCATTATCAAAATATACATATAGCATTGCCATTAAGATCTCATCAGTTTCAATTCTGGTTGCAGCATTCTTGATATATAGTGGATATTTAACAGGCATATTCAATCCAATTAATTTTATGTACCTATTCGTAATTGCAATAATGGCTTTTTCAGTTCTCTTATTACCAGTCGGAAGTGTATGGAAAATCATTAATATAGCTAAAAATGAAACATTAGATGCAATAAATACAATATTAGATATGATCCAATTTTATCAATTTGATACAATTATCACACATGTTTTTGAAACAAATTTTGATACCCCAGATTATACAAACGATTATATAACAGTCAAGAATATTGGAAACGAAATTGCAGCAGTTTCAAGTTCACCAATTTCTATGAATCAATTCATGAGTGTCTTAGCTGCCACTGTGTTACCCATAATATCCGTAATTGCAAATACATTATTAAAAGCGATTTTTGGTATTGAAATAGGATAAGGGAGGTGAAAATTTGAAAAGCTACAAGATAATGCAGCTACGCATGGTCGTTATGGCATTCATAGCATTTATCGTTGCATATATTGTTTCACCCCTAATATTTAAGGATAAAGTAGATTGGTTATTCTTAGCAATCACATCAGCCTTTGGAGGAGCACTTCTTGCTATATTAATTGAGCCAGATGAAAAACAGGAGGACTGGAGAAATAAATGAATTCTTTTAAAAAATACCTTGATAATGGGGCTACATTATTTATATTAAGATCACCATTTTTAGACTACAAGATTCTAACGCTGTACATATTAATACTAAACACTATTATCGGAGCAATAATGCAAATTGAAGGATATAGTATCTTTGATTACCCATTCAACATAATAAACATCACAACTACTGTTCTGGTATATATCGCACTTTTGGCAATTAAGACATTATTTCCAAAAGCACTTGACTTGTTTGGATATGGAGATCCAGATAGTAAATACTACAAAATAATGAAAAGCATTATTAAAGATGAAAAAGATATTGATATTATAAGAAATGATATTAAAACCCATTTATTTAACTACAAGGATTTAAAATATGGACTTTTGATGGGAATTGCAATATATGGAATATATAATTACCAATTAATTTTGGGTCTTAATTCTTATATGTTCTATGGTAAATATCTGATCCACTTTCCATTTAACATAATTGTATTTATCCTCGACCAAACATACTTTGGGCTTATAATACTTCATGGTTCTGCAGCAGTTTATTCAGCAATTTATATTATGACTATGATCAATAAAGCAATAAAGAAAGAAAATCTCAAAATATGGCATTTAAATACGTTATTGAAAAACGAAATACTATATGCTACTAGCGACAAACCCAACATAGAGAAATTACACGAAACAATTGAACACATGGAACCCTTCCATAGGTTTAGAGAAAATATAGAAGAAATCACGAAAATACCACTAATATTAACATATGCAATTCTAGGGATTACAATCACATTCTCCGGCGTTATTGTTATATATGCCATATTAAACAATACAAAATTGCAAGGTACAGATTATTTTGCATTATCCATACTTACACTTTTTGCCTTAATTTCCTTAATAATTTCAACAAAAACAATATGGAAATCTATGCGAAATGTGAAACGCTCTTTCCTTGATATATTTGAACTTGTATATGACGAGTTAGAACAAAAATACATGCTCCTAATGGCAATGGGACGAAGCCAAAAAGTTGAGGAAACCAAAGCGATATTGAATAAGGATATGGAAATTTTGAATTCAATGATTTCAGAAGTAAAGGCATATAAAACATTCCCAATCACTACGAGCACGCTCTTAAAAATAGTTACATCGTCGCTTATTCCAATAATATCAATAATCATTAAAACGTATATGCAATAGTATTTTATCTTCTTTTTTTTAGTATAAATCAAAATAATATTAAGTAGGTTATGAATATCATTGACCTAGGAGATGAGTCTCATGAGCAATGTAGGAGAAATTTTAACCAGATTAATTGATGCCCCAAGTGTATCTGGTTATGAAATACCCGCAAGGAAAGTGTTTATTTCAGAAGCAAAAGATTATGCAGATGAGATTTTTTCAGATGTTATGGGAAATACGTATGCCGTTGTAAAGACAGGCTCGGATAAAAAAATCATGATTGCAGCACATATTGATCAAGTTGGTATGATGGTAAAAGGATTTACATCTTCTGGAGATATTATGATAACCACAAGAGGCTTTTCAGCAAAAGCATTACTATCACAAAAAGTAATTATCCATACTTCAAAAGGTCCAATAAAGGGTGTTATTGGTGGTAAACCTCCCCACCTTGATAAAGATGAAAAACTACCAAAAGTTAAAGATCTTGTTGTAGATATTGGTGCAGTAGATAAAAAAGATATTGAAGATTTAGGAATTACAATTGGAGACCCTATTTCTATAGACGCACATATTGATGAGTTAGGCGTGAAAGGCAGCGTAGCAGGTCCAGCTTTAGATGACAAAGCATGTGTTACTGCAATGCTATATGCACTACAAAACATCGACAAGAAGAAACTAAAAGCCGATGTATACTTTGTTGCAACTACCCAAGAAGAAGTTGGACTAAGAGGCGCAACTGTAGCAGCAAAACGTCTTGAACCCGACTTAGGAATCGCCTTAGATGTTACCTTTGGCATATCAAATCAGACTACTGCAAAAGATATTGGAGAAATAAAACTGGGTGCAGGCCCCGTAATTGGCATCGGACAAAACTTCTTCAAACCATTCGTGGATAAAATAATAAAAATCGCCAAAGAAAAGAAAATAGATCATCAACTCGAACCAGTATTCGGTTCATCTGGAACTGACGCTTGGGCAATACAAGTAGCAGGAAAAGGAGTAATAACGGCCCTATTGTCAATACCAATAAGATATATGCATAGCCCCGTAGAGCTTGGAAAACTCGCAGATATTGAAAACACCGGAAAATTACTTGCATACGTCTTAGAAGAAACAGATCCTGCAGAGTTTACTTTTGATATATAATCAAAAAAAGTTTGAAAGATGAGGAGAAAAGCCCACGCGCATCCTATCCTTCAAGATGTGCAAGGGCAGTCTCCTCTAATGTTTGTACGAACCAATCCACGTCCAATGCGTATAGTCCTTCGCCTTTCTTGTATATAATTACACTTCCATCAGCGTCAATTGTAGTCGTCAATATTTGACCCGAGGGAAACTCAAATGCACCACGAAATCGGGAAATCTTTCCCTTCTGGCGTCGTGTAAATACACCAATTTCAGGTGCGTTACGAACAGATTCTCCGCTAATTTCAATAGCTCGCAAATATGGATTTTCCATATCCGTAATCAAAACAGATCCAATAGTGTTTGCTTTCTTATACAGTTCTGCCATTCCACCATTATTGAAACCTAGAGAGTTTATCTTCATATTGAAGATCTTCTCTAATGTATAAATCGCACGCTTTGCTACCCTCTTTGAACCACGTACCTCAATAGTACGAGTCTCTGGCTTGATAATAACAGTACCTTTCTCCTGTGCCATGTAGGTCATGGGCATTATGTTCCCATATGAATCGAGCCCAGATACATGAACTGGAAAACTAATAATAAATTCGGCAGATACACGGTCAGGCTGTTGAGATGCAGATATGAATCCCTCATCACCTAATGCAGATTTAATTTTACTCATCACTTGTGAAACGGTAAGATCTTTCTCAAAATAATACATCCTAAATGAAAGACTCAATCCCCTGAGCCTTAATAGATCTTTCTTGGCTAATTTCTTACCTTGGGTTTGAGGACGCTTGGACGTGGTCGGTCGGTCTTTTTTAATGCTCATAACGCATCACTTAATTTATTTTTTAATTAATTAACCTTTATTTCTATTGGAAATATTCTCATAAAAATAAATAAAAGTAAGTATTCTTCACGTATTGCATATATAATAAGGAAATAATATACTGAGACGTCTGATTAAGCCTGTCACAATAAATTAAAAAAGAAACATAAAGATTATAGAACTGGCGATTAGAAAAATGAAAATAGCTATAGTACTTGGAAAAGGTGGGCATACACGGCAGGGAATTAAGCTTGCAGAATCTTTGAAAGATTACGTAGAGTTAGTATATATAATGTCCAAGACAAATGAACTTGGAGAGAAGAAGATTCGGAATAAAAAACTCCCCGGTACGATCATTCATGTAGATTCACCTCGTGATGATCCTCATGCAAGCAAGATTAAATCGGCATATAGAACTATAAAGACATTTTTTGTTATGCTAAATTTACTTAGAAAGCACAAAATTGCTGCTGTTGCGAGTCCGGGAAGTGGACTAACTGTACCGGTATTTTTTGCTGCAAAGGTTCTTGGGCTATATACCTTTTATATAGAAAGCCTTAGTAGAATTAAAGAACTGTCGATGACAGGAAAAATAATGTATGGCCGAACGGATCTCTTTTTTGTACAATGGAAAGAACTTGCTAAGAAATATCCAAAGGCAATTTATCGGGGTAAGTTAATATGATCTTTGTTACAGTTGGAACATATAAATTTGATAAATTAGTCAAAGCCGTTGATGAACTAGTTGAAAAAGGAAAAATCAAGGATGAGGTATTTGCCCAAATTGGCATTGGAGAGTATATTCCTAAGAATTTTGGATATGTGAGATTAGTTCCAAGTTTAGAACCATATTATGAAAAAGCAAATATCATAATTGCTTCTGCGGGCTCAGGAACGATATTTGAGAATATACAAAAGGGCCGAAAACTAATAGTAGTTACAAATAAAGATCTGCTTGATGCACATCAAGACCAATTGGCAGAATATATGGATACAAATGGATATCTAATTTGGTGTAAAGACCTTTCACAATTAGATAAAGCAATCGTGCGTGCAAAGAGATTTACGCCGAAAGTATATCAAAAAGACCCAACAACAATACATCTTGAAATTTTAAAATACATAAAAGAAAAAAATAGAATATAGTGTATTTACATAAGATTCTCTTACTTAAATACACATTAAAAATCAATTTCGAGATTATCAAAAATTTATAAATATCCTTTTTTATGATATGGGTTTTAAAAATAGCATTGATCATATCGCGAAAAAATCAATAAACAAAAGAGAAGATGATGCACAACGTATGCGCATCATCTAGTGGGGCTGATCTATCCTCCTTTCATTCAGTTTTCGTTGAGATTATAGTCTCCGTCGCTTGCACATACCAGCGGGTTTTATCTCTAAAAATGGGCCAAAATTTAATGAAATCATTCATAGTTTCGGCTTCAAGAACGAGATATCCATTCCACTGGGTACCCCAAGCGTGTTTATATTCTCCGACCAATTTTATATTTCCCGGTAAATTATTTCTAAACTCCTTCCAAAAGTTTCTTGCCTTCTTTTCTTCCTCCTCATTTAGTTGCTTAAATTTATAGAAGACAAGAAATCCGTACGTCATGATAATTACCTCATTATTAGAAATAAATATGTCATATACAAATATAAATTTTTACAAAAATTTTGAGATAAAAAAGTGTACATCAAATATTTCTTTTACAAATATAAACGATTACAGATTTTCAGAAATAATATAATAACAAATCATAAAAGATGTTTTTTAAAAGTATTAACTATTATGTCAAGCAGTGATAATCTCTTACTTTATGTCAAAAATGTATCGAAGGATTATTATAAAGACGGCAAAGTATTTCATATTTTAAACAACGTAAATTTACAGCTAGAAAAAGGCCGTTCAATATCGATCATGGGTCCATCTGGCTCAGGTAAAACAACACTTCTAAATATAATTGGAACTCTTGACAGACCCACTTCAGGTGAAGTTTTTATTGATAATAAGAATATAACCACCATGTCAGAAAATGCACTTGCAAGTATAAGACTATGGGATATTGGCTTTGTTTTTCAATTCTATAATTTAGTTCCAGTAATGACGGCTTTAGAAAATGTAATGCTTCCCATGCAAATTGCAGGAATTGATAAAGAAAAACGATTACAACGCGCACAAGAGCTTTTGGAGCGGGTGAATTTACAAGAACGAATGGATCACTATCCCAACGAATTATCTGGAGGCGAACAACAACGCGTAGCAATTGCGAGAGCTTTAGCTAACAAGCCGAAAATTATTCTTGCAGATGAACCCACGGCAGATTTGGACCCTTCGACTGCAAAAGTCATTATGGATCTTTTAATCAAGGAAACAAAATATGAAGGCGGCTCACTTGTTGTTGTAACGCACGATCCAAAAATAGGAAAGATGATGGATGAAATGTATTTAATTTCGGATATACAAAAAAGAAAAGAAAAATAGTGATGCCTAATTAGATAACATTTTTCTTAATTGTTTTGCTGGGATCTGTGAATGTTTCATATAATGCGAGTAGTTCAGGAGATTCAATGGGAATATTGTATTTTCTACAACTCTCAACAAAAGAAATTATTGCCGGCGTGATTTTTTCAGTACCACTATGAATAGTTTCTGCTAAGAATCGCTCGATATAATGTTGAAGACGACTGTGAAAGACATCAATCTGTCCCAGTTTTTTTAAGGCATCTAATTCTTCAGCGATTGATTTTCCTAACATATAATAATTTTCGTTATGCTCATAATAGGTCTCAATAATCAAATACAGTGATAGTAATAATAACGCCTGCTTTGCTTTTAGTTCATCGCTTCCATTCTTTTTCTTATGAGCTATTCGTCGCGCTTCAGCAAGGCATTGTTTTGCCTTTTTATCATTCAATTTAGAAGCATACTTTATTCTTAGCGAATGCCACTGCTCATCAGATTCCGATATATTTCCAAATACATCAAATAACTCAATTAGATCATAAGGACCCACCAAGGTTACGGTACGTTCGCCAGTCCTTGTACGACGGAGAGGAGAGTGTATGCTCACGATTTTGTGCCCCTATTATTTATTTAACATAATAAATTATAATGCAGTTATAAAGTGAAAAAAATAATATATAAGGGTTTATTGGTTAGAGAGAAAATACATGAATACATCATTCTATTTCATTTGAAGCAAAACTTCAGCGACATCTTCAGCTGAGAACCCGATTATAGAAACGCCTCTGGAAATTATGCGATTTATTCTCTCTAAAATATCGTTTTTATTTAAAGGACAGCCATAAAGTGATTTCTCGATTTCTTCAATTGCGTCTTCAGGGTGTACAAAAAAATCGCCTAAGATCATAACTTTATCAATTTTGCCATCTTGAATTTCAGCTTTTATACGAAGGAGTTTCCCACCAGGAACTTTATAATCGATCATCTGCATTAGTTTCATCTCCTAAAATTCCAATCATGATTCTGATATCGTTCCGCAGCAATTTTTTCAGCCAACTTTAGTTCATAAGAGGTCAATCCATCCTCAACAAGATCTATAGATAACGCTTCTTGGAATGATTTACGCAATTGTTTTGCAACATGCTCAAGAGGTAACATTTTACCGAGTTCATGTCTAATCGAAGTAACTCGTTTTCTAACTAATTTTATCTTTTTATCTCGTATCTTCTCATCTGGAACCTTAAGTAGAGAAAACATCGTTTCCGGATCAAAATCAACTAGCACAGTACCATGCTGGAGCAAAACACCCTTTCGCCTTGTCTGAGCATTCCCGGAGATTTTCTTACCATTCACAATAACATCATTTATCGGACTGAATTCTGCATGTATTCCAAGTGATTTCAAGCCTTCAATTATTCCACTACATATTATTTTATATGATTCAAGAATATCAGAAGGTGCTAGTCTGTGACCTAAAGGTACAGCAATGCTATATGTTACTTCGCCCTTTTTGTCATGATATACAGCACCGCCACCAGTTATACGACGTACAACATCAACACCAAGCTCTTTACATTTTTCAACATCGACTTCATCAGTCATACTTTGAAATGTTCCAATTGAAATTGCAGATGGTTCCCAACGATAAAATCGCAGAGTTGGAAGTACTGTTCCTTCAGATACAGCAATCATAATTGCTTCATCAATAGCCATATTTTTGAAGGCATTATTAACTGAGAATGGTATTAAACGAAATCTGTCCAATCTTATCACCATTTATTTTGATTTCTAAATCATTAATCGCCTTATTAATTTCGTCTTTAGAAAGACGACGATGATAATTATACATAGGACCAAGCGGACGCTCGTTATAATATGGGCGATTACAGCCGGGGCAGCCAGATACTCGAAACGGTTGGCCAACTTTTAACGCGTGATACAATTTTTCAAGGTTAATATCGATATTCGCAATCTTTCCATTTGTGAAGGAAATGTTAGAATATGAAATATATTTTCGTTCAAGCAGGTAGCGAATTAGTTGGATCCGCCGATAGCTTCCAAGGTCGGGCTGAGACATTTTTTCAAGAGCAGTCCCTCTTATTGGAGTAAATGCAAAAAGAGCTACACGAACTCCTTTATTGTACATTTGATCAATTAGTTTAACAACATCTTGTTCAGTCTCGCCAAGTCCAACAATAATGTGTGTCGAAACATTATTTATGCCAAATACTTTTAATGCATCATCAATTGCTTTATTATGACTAGCCCAACGATATGGACTTCCGGTCTTAGAACCTTTTATTCGTTCGAAAACTTCCTCTGTCGCACCATCTAGAGGAATTGAAATATTCGTGGCTCCAGCTTCTTTTAGCCGTTTCATATCATCAATAGTGATCGCATGAATAGCGATGGAAATTGGTTTTTTTGTCTTTGCGCGAAGATTTGATATAATTTCAATACTATCCTCAATAACTGTCGGATAGTTAATAGTCTGAATACAAAATCGGCTGAACTTCTTATGTTTTTCTACGATTCTCTGAAGTACTATTGAGAAAGGATAATCAGGCCACGTAATCCGTGAAAGCATATCTGCGCGTCCATGACTCTCACGTGCCTGAGGACAAAACGCACAATTTGCCATGCATTTATTTTTTGTATAAGTCATAATGAACCCAGTAGAAAGTACATGAGGAAAAATTCCGGATTCTAGTTCTAGCATTATTGCAGTGCCTAAAGAGAGTCGGACACGCTCCAAATTTTACACCAAGAACTAAGATATAGAAATAATTAATATTTCTGTTGATATGGTCTCAATATCTAAAAAATAGGAAAAGAAAAACAGCAATTATGAGGTTCTTTTACCCAATATAAAGTCTTCAATCATGCGTTCTGCTTCTGATAATGTTGCTGTTTGTGGAGGATTCTTAAAACCATATGCGCATACAGACACTAATGGTCCGCCGATCTTTCGCTTGATTGCTAACTTTGCAGCTCTAATTGTATCTAGTAGTACTGCTGCAGCATTCGGGCCATCGGTTACATGAAATCTAATGTCTATGTCGATAGGAGCTCCACCAAACTGGAAACCTCTAAGATAGAAGTACGATTCACGGGCATTCCCAAGAAAGTCTACATAGTCAGATGACCCGGCTACAAGTGCAGCGTCATAAGGAACATCTTGTGCAATTGCTTTGCTTTTAATCTCCCTCTTTTTCAATCTCCATCGTACATGAGTATCAAGAGATTCTAAACCACCACCGACGTCTAACTGATAACTTGCATCAATTTTGACTCCACGCTTCACGAGAAGTTGAAGAATATCGCGATTTAAAACTGTAGAGCCTAGTTGATCTTGTAAATCATCACCTATCAATGGAAGTCGTGCAGCTTTATATTTCTCTGCGATTTCTTTGTTCGTTGCTATTTCAACAGGAGCGGCATTGATAAATCCTACACCTGCTTTAAGTGCCTCCTCAGCATAGAATAGCGAAGCTTTCTCAGCACCGCCTGGAACTAAGTTGATCAAAATCTCAGCACCGGATTTTTTCAGTTCCTCCGCAACATCAACAGGCTTTTCTGAAGAAATCTTAACAAGAACTTTAAGGTGCTCATCAATACCATCAAGCACAGGTGCCATTTTTACAGTAACACCAGTCTTGGGTACATCAGCAAATTTCATAACATTATTTGGCGCCGCAAAAATTGCTTCAGATAAATCTTTTCCAACTTTACCTTCCGCCACGTCAAATGCGGCTACAACTTCAATATCTTCAACATTATATCCTGCAAATTCATAGTGAATTAGTCCAAAGGAATCTTCAACAGATTTACCCTTATAATATTCAAGGCCTTGTACAAGGGCTGAAGCGGAATTTCCAATTCCAGCAAGAGCAATTTTAATTCTTGCCATTATTTCAATCTCCTTAACTATTATATAATCATAAAATAGTGGTCCTTTTTCACTTATATTCTTTTCTTTCGTTTCAATACAATAGAGAAAAAGAAGGTATTAAGATAGGAGTACTCTGATTGAATGATTTAGAGGAAATAGTTGTTATTAAGTATCAATAGCGCATAGTGTAGGGATTGAAAACAACAAAAACCGCACATACACCGAAATGATCTTCAGGAACGGTCATGGAGCGGGTTACGATTTTCATCTTTGGCTCATTGTTCTCTAGGACGGGTTCAACGCCACGTGCCTTAAGCATTTCAATAAGACGATCTGCAATTAACTCGCGCATTTCTGATTCTGGAAGATGTCCATATTCTTCCATAGCAACTGCTCCAAGAACATTGTGTTCTACATCGATCCAATACCAAGCAACTCCAATTCCACTACTAATAAATTCGCCAGAAGTTCCTTCGGATACAGATTTAATAACATACATAATTTCCTGCTCTGGGATTCGTAAGTAAGATTTATCATTCTCAAACTTGATTGATACAGGTTCAATACGATCCTTTGTATACTCCATGGGCACCCAAGTAGCACCATTAATAATGAGAACGTCGATCATTTTGGGAGGGGGAATTGATGAAACATAGACCAAATTTTGGTTTATCAAGCCGCACTCTTTTAGCGCATTATCAAATGCATTTAACATATGAGTTTTGCTTATTCCAGTTCCACTTACAATCCAAAATTCCATAGGCTTCATTGATTTTGCATCTCCATATCTTTTGTAATTGCGTCAATTGCGCCCAGAGCAGAATTTGCTGCATGCTGTAATCCCACACCTTTTCCTGCGGTATCTGTACCGACGATATATAGGCCTTTGATTGGCGTTCTAGGTCCAGGGCGGTCTAGAGAAGTCTGTCCAAGAATCAGAGCGGCTCGCGTAGCATAGGAATGTTGTATATGTTCCATCTCCGCATATTTCAAAATTTCCGGATGATATTTTTCTAATACTTCTTCTTTCAACAGTTCGGCTTTCTTTTTGGGATTTTCGCCTTTCTGTAATATAGTCGCAACGGCGACCAATTCCTTTCCCTCAGGAGCTCTACTGGGATCGTATGCACTCGTTGAGACAATCCATGCACTTGGACGAGGATACACAATAACACGGGATTTTCGATCATTCAATACTTTCTTCTTCAATCCAAACCATATAGTAAGCCCATAAGTAGGTCGCATATGACTATAGGATTTGAACCAGTTCATGGTCTCGGAATCAACACCATGAAGAAGCTTATATAGGCTCCATAATGGTACATTACTGACAACATAATTTGTAGGAATATATTCACCATTGACATGAATACCTACAACCTGATTGTCTTCAACATCGATTTGGGTTACTTTTGACTGTGTTTTTATTTCCCCATGAATTCCATCAACAATTCGTTCTAATAAGCCACCCATACCACCAATTACATAACCTTCATCATAATCGTTGGTTCCGAAGAGTATTTTCTTGATTGCCTTTAATTTTGGCTCATTTTTATCAGTATCTTTCAAAGTCATTAAAGATTCATAAGCTGAGGCTTCAGTTATCGGAACTCCCGTAGCGAGATATAATCCACTTTCAAGAATATCGCGAAGTACTTTATGAGTAATATTATGCTCATCCAAATATTGAGCGAATGTCTTATCTTTTTCATGCAACATTTTCTCATGAGTCATTGTTTTGATCTTTGCACCAATTTTCAGTAATTGGATACGCCCGGAAAAATCAACTAGCTTCCATTTTAATGCCTTGAAAACACTACTCGGCACAGTGTCTTCACGATCATAAACTCTAAAATACCAACCTTCATGAGGCACAAATTTTGGAATGCTCTTCAAATTATTACGCAGAAAACGAATGAAAGGACCAGAATTTATTCGAGTAATAACATGTAACCCTTCATCAACCCAATATCCATCAACATAATAACTGTAAAATCTACCACCAATATGTGAAGCCATTTCATAAATATCAGTTTTGATATTTCGATTCGCTAGACCTAATGCGGTTAATAGACCACCAGCTCCAGACCCGATTACTGATACCTTTTCAAATTTTGGCAACTAACTTCACCAATCTACTCATTCGTTATTACAAAATTTGTGGACTTTTTAATATTAATATAATGTTTTATCTATGATATTGAGGGCAAAAGTAACAATTTGAATTAGGATAACGGAAAACGACTCAAAAATAAGATTCCTTATAAGGAAATTTACGAATATATGGGTAATGGTATGGTGCGGGAAATGATTGTACTATGTTTTGATGTGAATTTAATAATTGCAGGTTTATTGGTAGGTTTTGGATTTGTCCGAAAGAAATTAATTGAAGATAGTGGTCCCATCACAAATATGAATAGTTCTGAGGAGATAATAAAAGAATATTTTAGAGAATGGGGAGGTTCAATTAAGAAAAATAAGGCAAATGCGTACGAGTTTGTACCTAAATATAGTAAAACAATAAAGTCTGGACTCTTATTCATAGATGGTTCATTCGGTATAGTAAATATTACAACGACAAATAGTTTTCATAGAATGATGAAGAAATATTTGCCTGTATGCAATTCAAGTGAAATATCTTTGAACATATATGATAAACGATACGAAGATCCACCGCGCAAATTTTACAAATATGAAATGAATATACAAAGTTCAGACACATTAAAAGTAAAGTCATCTTGTAAAGAATTTTTAGAATCTATTAACTATGGCATGATTGATTTTGTACTTAGCTCCACAAATGAATTTAGACATATAATAATAAATGTACGATCAAATGAAACAAAAGTGTATTTTAAAGCAGAATTCAACCGAAAATATATGTTTTCAGTAGAAAGATTAATAGAAGGAATATCACGGTCATTGTCAGAAAGTTATGAAAAATTATTGAAAGAACGCGGTGTGATTTTACCAGCTACACCAAGTTCAGAAGAAACAAAAACATCAGCCAAAAAACAAAACATAGAATATACACAAGAGATTTCAACCCATCAAAAAGATACGAAAGAATCTGTTGAACAAAAACAAAAAACTCAGAAATATCAAGAACCGAAAAAATTACAATATACAAGATTTTCAGAAATACCAAACATAAATGATGAGATCTTTTCAATAAAGATATATGGCAAAGTTCTACTAAGGCCCGATGAATCAAATTACGATGAAATTATTTTTAGCACCGATTTTGGAGCCTTAAGAACAATTACATTCAAAATGGATAATTCACAAATTATAGCAACTGCGAAAGGTATAGTGTCTAATATTCCAGAATTTATAATCAAATGTGTTCAACTTTCAGAGTTACCTGAATCAACATATATATCATCAATGGAAATAAAAAAGATCTTTCAGTGGCAGGGAACAAACGAAAAAGTAATTGAACGATTATCGAGTAGTTATTTAATACAAGACAATCTAAAAAATATTGCACCACTAATAAATCTAGAAATCATCTCAAAAAATAAAGAGATCAATATTAATCTAACAGTAATTGCAAAAGAAAGAGTCCTTGTTTCATCTTTCAACCTTATCAAGGAACTGTATTCACAAATAGATATGATGAGTATGATGCTATGAATATACGTACAGATGGTATCGATACGTGCATATAGTATCATAAAGTTTAAATAGAGTCGTGGTATTATTATAATCGTAGCATAATGAAAACCTAGCCTTCAAGATTGCTACCATTTGGAAGCACAGGGCTATTTATTTGCCTAAGCCTAGTCACCCGCGTTCCTCTCAAGTCTATTTTTAGCCTTGTGCTTCCGAAATCACTAATTTTTGAAAACTAAAATTTTAAGTACTGATTAGACCATGTAAAGTTGTATATTTGTGCGAGGGTGTGTCAAATGACAGTATACACAGATTATATTACTCTAAGTACTCGAGGAAATACTGATATTAAGGATATAACTTCAAAGGTTGAAAGTATCGTAAATAAGAGTAATATAAAAAATGGAATGGTTTTGATTTTTGTACCCGGTTCAACAGCGTCGATCACAACAATTGAGTATGAACCTGGACTGCTAGAGGACTTTCCAGCTCTTATGGAACGTATAGCGCCGAAAAATATTGAATACGAACATCATAAAAGATGGCATGATGGTAATGGTCATTCACATGTACGCGCATCCCTCATGGGTCCGGGAATTGTTGTTCCAATAATAAATGGGGAACTTGCCTTGGGAACATGGCAACAGATTGTTTTTGTAGATTTTGATAACCGCCCACGAAACAGAAGAATCATTGTACAAGTACAGGGC
>Ga0256914_1002717_pt1 | contig 14565 bp, 10 predicted proteins | sample HulkmetaG_FD_191571 | JGI IMG/M metagenome (GOLD analysis project Ga0256914, IMG submission 191571) | Hydrothermal chimney microbial communities from Main Endeavour vent field at the Juan de Fuca Ridge, Pacific Ocean - Hulk | ecosystem: Environmental > Aquatic > Marine > Hydrothermal vents ... | reverse complement strand
CGGTCGTTTCGGCGGTAGAGTCGGTGTTGCTTCCGGAGATTGTCGCACTAATCAATCCGGTATGACTTCGGATAATCTTTCCGGTAGCGATAGGTATAGACAGAATACTCCTTGGCAAAAAAAAGGGACAATAAAAACCGGCTGGAAAGATTCTTTTGGTAAGGCGATTTTTGGCGACCGAGAAAGACGACAGTTGCGAAGAGAAGAAAAAAAAGAGAGAGTGTTGAATGGACAAGCTGGAGAAATAAATCGTGGCTGGCGAGATGGTAAATTGCCGGAGGAATTATTGGGAATGGAAATTAAAATTGATCACCGAGTTAAGCCCGGTGAAGTTAAGTATGATTATCGCAAGAACACCGTTTCTATCAGTGAAGCGGATGGTTTGAAAAAGAGAGAGTTGCCAAAGCAAATTATCCAGCTGGCTCAATCGGAAAAATTCAGAAAAACAACGGGTGTGGGCAGGATGACGGCGGAGAAAAAACGAAGAATTAAAAAGATGTTACGAGGGAAGGGGGGAGCAGTTGAGAGGGCAGGTCAAAAAATATCAGCGACAGCCAAGCATAGCCGTCAAGGAAGTTCCGGGCGAAAAGTTCAACTTGGTAGCCTGGTTAATAAACGATTTAAATAGGCAGGAGAAATTTTTTCAAAAGAATTAAATATTAAATTAAATTTATGGGGTTATTTTCATCAAGAAAAAATAGAGATTTAACTGCTCAGCCCGGCCAGCCCGGAGAAGACTCAACACAAGAGGGTGGAGAGCAAGAAAAAAAGAAAGGCGGCTTCCTTTCGGCCTTGTTTGCTTCTGATAAATATCGTAAATCTCCGGAGGAAAGAGAGGCGGAAAAAGAAAAGAAACAATTATCCAGCCGTTTGGGAAATTTGAAAATCAAAAGATACAATCGTTCAATGAATTTTCGGTATAATGATAACAAAAAAAGGATTGAGGTGGGGGAAAATTTTGAGATGAAGAAATTGCCGGAAATTGTTTATTTATTGGCCGGTGGCAGTACCGTTTTTCGTCGGGATATTGGGGGAAGATTTGATTTGAAAGATCGTGAAGAATTAAGACGAATTATCAGACGAAACAGGCATAAAGTAAGGAAAATGGAGAGAATATTAAATGAAGGAAATGAGCGAAGGCAAGTAATTTCTTTGAAAGAATTATTTTAAAATTTTTTGATAGGAAATTAAAGTTTGCTTAAAAAATATTTGTTGATTTATGCGAATTTATATCAAGGTCATCCCCAAAAGCAGTCGGAGTAAGGTGGAGAAACTGGCGGATAATACTTATAAAGTTTGGGTAACGGTTGTTCCGGAAAAAGGCAGGGCCAATAAAGAAGTGGTTAAATTATTGGCGAAATATTTTCGGGTAAGCAAGAGTCAAGTGGATATTGTTGGCGGACAAACAACCCGCACAAAAATAGTGGATATAAATCGGTAGTTTTTAGCAATCGTTTCAAAATTGAAAATTTCATCAAAAGCTTAAAGTTGATTGATAATATTTTCAACATCAGTTAAGTTGGTAATTTGCACAGCTTGTTGACGAAGTGATTTGGGAGCTTTTAAATGACGAAGGTAGGCGGAAAATTGAGTGCGAAAACCGACCAATCCTTTCTCGGTAAAATATTTATTCACTAATTCGGCGTGTCGCCAGATATGTCGTTTTTTTGTGTTCAAAGAAATTTGCCGATGTTGATTGTATTTGAAAAAGTATTTTATTTCTGAAAAAATCCAGGGATTGCCGATAGATGCTTGCCCAATCATCAGGTTTTGACAGCCTGTTTTCTCCGAATAAAATTTAGCATCTGCGGAAGTCTTGATGCCACCATTATAAACAATTGGAATAGGTAAAGTTTGATTTAATTCTTTAATAATTTGCCAATTCGGTTCTTCGGAAAACATTCCTTGCAGAGTACGAGCGTGAACAACCAATTGATCAAGTCCGGCCTCAACCAGACGGGGAGCAAAGTTTAAAATTTCCGTCGGTTCTTTAAGCCCCAACCTGGTCTTTAAGGAAAGGGGAAGGGAGATATTTTTTTTAACCTCTTTAATGATTTCAACGACAGCGGAAATATTTTCAAGTTGAATGGCTCCATAGCCACCTTTTTGGGCTTTGGGCACCGGACAACCAAGATTAATATCTAAGCCGGTTGGTTTAATTTCCTGTTCAATGATTTTGGCGGCTATAGCCATATTTTTCGGATCAGTGCCAAAAATTTGCACCCAATAGGGATGTTCGTTTTTATTGAATTTTTTAGCTAAAGTCAAAGATTTATTATTTTTTAGATTCTGTCTGACCAAGCCCTCGCTGGAAATCATTTCACTCCAAGTAACATCACAATCTAATTCGGAAGCGATTTGTCTGGTAGCTCGGGTGGTTATGTTGCACATTGGAGCAAGGTGTAAAATTGGTTCTATCATTATGAAAAAAACATTAAAAATAATTAACGACTTTCCAAATTGGGAATGTGATAAAAATAAAGAAAGCGTAGTTTTAAACTTGTTTTCAATATAACAGATTTTTTAAAAGAGGTCTATTATTAGAAATTATCACCCCCTTGAATTATCTTTGTTTTGTGTTATACTATATCAGGTAAAGAAATTGACGAGGGAATACATGGCGGGTATAGTTCAGTGGTAGAACACTGGTTTGTGGCACCAGGTATGAGGGTTCGATTCCCTCTACTCGCCCGGAATATGATTAGCAAATTGAAATTCGGTAAAATCGTTTGTTAAATCATAAACAGACTTCTATAAAATAAAAGTTAAGACATCTCCAAAAGAGGCCTGTTTTGTGTGAGGTAAGTTTTTGTATCCTCAATAATCTCAACAACAAATTATTTTTACCGTCAAGATTTAGTTAAATTAGTTAAAGACACTTAACCATTAATTTTAAAAATATGAAAACAAAAAAAACTTATTCCCTGACAATGGGGAAATTATTGGGAGTTATTTTAATATCCTTAATTATCGGAGGGAGCTTGTTCTACTCCGGTACTCAAGCGGTCACTTGGTGTTCTGCCAAATATAAGGCCTACACGGAAAAGTTGAGCAAGAAAGAGAAAAGGTTTAATTGGCGTAATTTTAGTTTGCGAGAATTATTACAGACCAAACCCCAACAAAATGTCCAACCGGTAAAAGTGGTCTCGGAGCAGTCACAGGTAATTGAAGTTGTAAAAAAAGCATCACCGGCCGTAGTGAGCATTGTCGCTTCCGCCGAAGTTCCAAAATTTGAAACTTATTACGAAGACCCTTTTGGTGATTTACCCGGCGGTTTTGGGGATTTCTTTAACTTTCGCGTTCCTCAACGGCGACAAAATGGCACCGAAGAAGTAAAGATAGGTGCCGGTACCGGCTTTTTGGTTTCCGCCGATGGTTACATCGTTACTAACGGGCATGTGGTTAGTGATAAAAATGCCAAGTATGTTGTTTATCTAAATACGGAAGATAGTCGAGGAGAAAAAATTGAAGCTAAGGTTTTAGCTCGAGATCCAAATACCGACTTGGCAATTTTAAAAATAGATAGAGATAATTTACCTTATCTGCAATTTAGTGACTCCGGCAAATTACAGGTTGGACAAACAGCTATTACTATCGGATATGCTTTGGGAGAATTTGATAATACGGTAAGTAAAGGGGTTGTCTCCGGACTATCCAGAACCATAACCGCCGGAGGATGGGGGATGCGTTCCGAAAAATTAAAAAATTTAATTCAGACTGATGCCGCCATTAATCCGGGAAATTCCGGCGGACCAATGTTGGATATAGAAGGAAATGTTATCGGCGTAAATGTGGCAATGGCCAACGCGGAAAATATCGGTTTTGCCATTCCCGGCAATGACGCCAAGCGGGCATTTGAGGAGGTCAAGCAAAATGGAAAGATAGCCAAAATTAAGAAGGCCTTTTTGGGCGTACGATATATTCCCATAGATAAAGAAATGCAAAAAAAGAACAATCTCCCTTATGATTATGGAGCTTTGATTATTCGGGGAGAAAAGATGAGTGATTTAGCTGTTACACCCGGTTCTCCGGCGGACAAAGCCGGTTTAGTGGAGAATGATATTATTTTAGAAGTTAACGGTAAGAGAGTTAATTCCAGAAATCAACTGGCTGACTTAATCTCCAAGTATAAAGCCGGTGATAAAATTAAATTAAAAATCTATCACAAGGGCAAAGAAAAAGAAATAGAGGTTCAATTGGGAGATATTTAAGGAGAATTATTGCTCAGAAATAAAATTTTTAACCACAAAATAACCGCCGGCCGGCGGTTATTAATTTGCTTATTAATAATCAATAACAAGTAAACACTTCATCAATCAATTACATCCCATGTTCTCTTTTGTATCTTTTCCATTCCTTTCCGGACCAATCTTTCGGTTTAGAAGTTAAAATTTCCGGCTGATGATCATGGAAACTGGCGGCGTTTTGGTAAAAACTCCAAAAACCGTTTTTGGCAAGTTGATTACCATCTTTATCTTTAATAATTTGGTAGTAAACATATTTCTTTCCACCATCCGGAGTGCGTTTTAGGAGTATTGGACCTTCAGTTTCCACTTGTCGGCCATCGGAAGTTCCGAAAATATCAAAAGATAAAATTGTTCCCTGAAAATAAGGTTGAATTAAAATGTAGCCGGGAGTATCGTTGATAAATTGCAAATCCGGTTTAGGGATATAAACGGTAGCATCAGTTCCTTGGGGAGCGTAGTATTGGACGGGATAAGCATGATTTCTTCGTTCGGTTATTTTTAAGCCGGTATTTACCGCCGCTCGAAACAAGGTGGTGGAAACTTGACAAACACCTCCCCCAAATTCCGGGATGGTTTTGTGGTTTTTAATCACCAATTCCTCTTTGTATCCCGTTGAAGCATCAACCGGACCAAGATTTTTAACGAAAGAAAAAGTTTCTCCCGGAGGCACAACCACTCCTTCAAACTTACCGGCGGCATTATGAATATTGTGAATTCTATTTTTCGGCGAACCTCTAAAGTTCGATTCCCCGTGTCCGATTTTTTTTCTAATTCCCATTTCCCGATAATTTTGACTGGTTATGAGAGGGGGGATAATTTTTAGAGGAAGTTTCATTGTTTTATTTTCGCCCAGTTTGTTAAAATAATTTAAAGAATTTTCTACAATATTATCAATATCCAACTCATAACCATAAACTTCCTTAGTAGTTACTAAAATATTTCCATTTTCATCGGCCTTAAGACGAACATTTGACGGCTTTCTTTTAACGGTTTCATTTAAGTCCGTTAAATACTTTTTTAACTTGTTTTTGTTAATTTCAAAAATCGTTTTTCGTTTAATTGCCAATTTCTTGTCGGAGGTTGTCGTTAGATGACAATAAACAAAATCAGATAAAATATCTTTTCGGTTGCAAATGTTGATATTTTCTATCTCCGGACGATGGGTTTGGTTGGGAGAATACTCCAGAATTGTTTTTTTACTTGAAAAAACATTTATTTCAATCGGAATAATTTCATCTTTCACTTTGGCAAAATATTCCGAGTTTTCACCTTCCGAAGAAGTGACTTCTTCCGCCAAAACGGTAGTGGCGGTAATATTTTCTTTATTTTTAATATCAGCCTTATTTTCATTGAATTGTTGCTGGGTAATTTTTGGTGAAGACAAAATCTCAGTAGTTGCCTTAGCGGGGTGGACATTTGTCAGCAAAAAACAACAACTTGTTAACATAAACAAGCCGGCTGTTGTTGTGAAAAAACAATTGTTGTAAAATGCGTTGTTCATTTACACCTTCTAATTATTTTATTTAAAAATAATCCCTTAAGGTAAAAAAATCTAAAAAGACCATTTTCAAGCTTTATTTTTGATTAATTTTTTCTCTTATTTGTAAACTGGATTAGCAACTTCACAGTAAGACCGGTTTGTAAATTTTCCCCAACCGGTAAATATCGGTCTTGACTTTATTAATCTTACAGACTCTTGACCGGCGAATGCTCGGTCTTGACCGGCGAATGCTCGGTCTTGACCGGCGAATGTCGGTTTTAACCGCAAACATAAACCGCCGATTGTTGATTACTGATTGTTAATTATCAACTACTGAAAATGCAGAATTTGGAAGTAGCACCGAAACACCACTTTCCAACAAAACCTTTCAAAAACCTGCCAAAAGAGGGCAGGTTTAGGTTTGAAATAAAATAACACCTGTACTTCTAAAATCCTCTTACTTGAATTTTTCTGGTTTTAGTTGTGTCTGCCTTGGGAAGTTTTAATGTCAATATCCCATTCTTCATAATGGCCTCTGCCTTGTCGGCTACAATTTCCACCGGTAAGATAACACTTCTGGAAAATGGTCCCCAATAACATTCTTGATAATAATAATTTTCCGGAGAAATTTCTTCATCTTGTTTTCTCTCTCCGCGAATTGTAATCATATCATTATTTATACTAACATCCAAATCCTCCGGCTTTACTCCGGCAATGGTTGATTTAATCACCACTTCATCATCGGTTTGGTAAACATCTATTGTCAGTTGTCCTTCCGGATCATCATTTTCCGGTTCCGGTGTCGTTCTTTCCGTTTGCTCTTCAGTTGCCGTTGGGGCTGTTACTTGCCCGCTACCAGCCGGTTGTCTTTCCATATTCTCTTCATAGGTTGGTTGACTTGGCAACTCATAGGCCTCATCATTAATTTCAAAAGAAGTTGGTGCGAAGGTCTGATTGTTGTTTGGCGAATCAGTATTTTCAGTTATACTTGTTCCTTCCGCATTAATAACAAATTCCTCCTCATTATTTTCATTAACCCTTTTAATTCCGGTTAATTTTTCAAAAAAAGATTTTTTTTGTTGTGTCATTTTTGTAATTTATTATTTATTATATTTTTCCATTAAAATAATTATGCAAAGAATTTATCTTCATTTTTGAAGAATGGGAGTTTTTGTTTAATCAATACCTTGCCGACAGTCAAACTATCCGCCGGATAAAAGGATTAAATGAAACTACCCACAACTAAATTGTAACATAAATGAATAAAAAATGCCAATAGGGAGAGGAAAATAATTATTGTTGATAACTTTTTTCCATCCCGGTAAAATTTGGCGGAAAAACCGAGTAAAAGGGAAGTGAAAATGTGAATGAGAGTGGTATTCAGAAAAGAATAATTCAACATTTGACTGTTATTCAACAGCACCAAGATAAATTCAAAAAAACTAAACCCCAAAGCAAAAGACATGGCCGATAAAACAGTATTTTTTAAACCGGTATTGTTTTGTTGGGAAAATAAAAAAAACAAAACTGATAATTTTAAAAATTCCTCTATGAAAGTATCTAAAAACAACGCGGTATTTTTCGAAAAAAAATCCGGTAGAAAAATTAAGATAATTAAAGAAATAAGGGCGGTTCCAAAACCACCGGCAAAAAAATTAAGCCAGTCCTTCAAGATATTTTTTTAAATTTTTTAATTTATTTTTTTGTGAAGATAATTTTTTCTTTTCTTTCTCCACAATTTCTTTGGGAGCATTGGCAACAAATCCTTGATTGGACAATTTTCGTTGCAATGTTTGAATAAATTGCTCCGTTTCAGTTATTTTCTTTCGTGTTTTTTTCACTTCCTCTTCCAAATTTATAATATCTTCCAAAGGAATGTATATTTCCACTCCTTCAATTATCTCATAATAAGAGTGAGGAATTTTCTCGCCATCCTTTTGAATGGTCAATTCTTCAATATTTGTCCCCAGTTCGGCAATTAATTTTTTTTCGTTTTCCATAAGTGTCGTTTGGTGATGACCGTAAATTATCGTCTTAATTTTTTGATTCGGCTTAATTCCGTATTGAGAGCGAGCATTGCGGATGGCGCCAATTATTTGTTTTAACAAGGCAAATTCTTCCCCTACGATATTTTGTTGGTCGGTTTTGTCCGCCTTTGGCCAACTTTGAATCATTAACAAATTCTCTGAAAAAAGTTCTTGCCAAATTTTTTCCGTTACAAAAGGAATAAAGGGGTGCCATAATTTTAACAAATCACCCAAGACTTTTTTAAGAATAATTTCTTTTTCCTCTTTATTTTTTTCTATTTTACTGATTTCCAAATACCAATCGGCCAATTCATTCCAAGTAAATTCTTTTAATTTTTCACCCGCTTCAGAAAAGCGATATTTTTTTATATCTTCGTCAACTTCCTGAATTAGTTGATTTGTTTTTAGTAAAATCCACCTGTCCGCCAGGGTTAAATTCTCTTTCTTTAATTCTTTCCCCCTGGAAAGTTCGCTGATTTGATAACCGGTTTCTATAAATCGAGCAATGTTCCATAATTTATTAATCAGATTTCGCATTCCGGAAATTTTTTCTTCTCCGATTCGCAGATTATTCCCGGGAGTATTCCCAATCAACAAAGAAAGACGAACGGCATCTGTTCCGAATTGAGCGATAACATCCATCGGATCAATTCCGTTACCCTTAGACTTACTCATTTTTTTACCGTGTTCGTCTAAAACCATTCCGTGTAAATAAACATCCTCAAAAGGAATTTCGCCTACGGCAAAAAGACTCATCATAATCATTCGGGAAACCCAAAGGGTCAAAATTTCATAACCCGTTTCCAGTACCTGAGTTGGATGAAACTTTTTCAAATCTCCGAGTTTTTTGCCATCTTGAAAATTATCCGGCCAGCCCAAAGTGGAAAAAGTCCACATTCCCGAAGAAAACCAAGTATCCAAAACATCCGGATCTTGCGTCCAATTTTCCTCATCAGTCGGCGGTTCGGTGTCAACATAAATCTCATCATTTTTATACCAAACGGGAATGCGATGTCCAAACCAAATTTGTCTGGAAATGCACCAGTCATGTAAATTCTCCATCCAATCTATATATCTTTTTTCAAAGCGATTGGGAATAAAAGAGATTTCTTTTTCTCTGGCGACGTCAATGGCTTTTTCTTTTAGTGATTTATTATTTAAGCGTTCTATTTTTTTATTAACACTGACGAACCATTGTTTGGAGGGTAGGGGTTCAATCGGAGTGTCACAGCGATAACAAACCGATAAAGCATTATCAATTTCCTCCTCTTTTTCCAGAAGCTTATTCTCTTTCAGTTTTTGAACAATCGCTTTGCGAGCTTCTTGGACGGTTAGTCCGGAAAATTCTCCGAATCCTTGATTTATTTTGCCGTCTTCGTTGATAACTTTTTTGATTTCCAAATCGTTCTCCTCCGCCATTTTCCAGTCGGTCATAGAGTGGGCCGGGGTAACACCCAAAGCTCCCGTTCCAAAATCCATATCCACTCCTCGGTCGGCAATTATTTTTATTTTCAAGGGAACGCCGCAAAATTCACCGGAAAATTCTTGACCGATAAATTTTTTATAGCGAGCGTCTTTTGGATTAACCGCTACCGCCGTATCTCCCAGTTTTGTTTCCGGACGAGTGGTGGAAATGGCAACAGGGAAATCCTTCCAATATTTAAAAGTATAAAAACCGGCCTTTTGATCACTGTGCTCCACTTCATCATCAGCTAAAGTGGAGTGACAGCGAGGACACCAATTGACAATTCTTTCCCCTCGATAAATTACTCCCGCCTTATACATATCCACAAACATTTGTGTAACCGCTTTTTGTCGTTGTTCGTCCAGAGTAAAGGCCTCTCGCGACCAATCCAGACTGGCACCCATTTTGCGGGTTTGCTTTAAAATGGTGGCTTGAGTTTTTTCTAAAAACTCCCAGACTTTTTCCAAGAATTTTTCCCGTCCCAAATCATGACGAGTTTTGCCTTCCGTATTTTTTAAATTTTTTTCCACCACATTTTGAGTGGCAATAGCTGCGTGATCGGTACCGGGAATCCATAGAGTTCGGTAGCCCTTCATTCGGTGGTAACGAATTAATAAATCTTCAATAGCCAACATGGAAGAATGTCCCAGATGTAATTTGTCAGTAATGTTCGGCGGTGGAAGAACAATGGTATAAGTTGGCGCTTCTTTTGGTAAATCCAATTTGTCCGGATTGAAATAGCCGGACTCTTCCCATTTGGTGTAAATATCAGCTTCATAATTTTGTGGTTCGTAGGCCTTGGGTAATTTCTTCATAATTCTAAAATAAGTTTATTGTCCAATAAAAAAGAAAATTTAAAAATAATCAACCGACTGGTGATATTTATTATGCTAACACATTGAAATTTTTTTTCAACAGCTCCAAATTGAAAACAACGGAGCTTGGAAGTAACTTCTGAAAGCGGTCCTTTAAGATAATTCCCTGATTAAATAGCGGACATTTTTCAAAAGACCTTCAAAATGATATTTTGGAGAGTCAATTTTTTTGGTTTTGGGAACGGTAGCTAAGGCCAAAGCCAGCCAAAAAATCAATTGTCCCTGGGGTAATGTCCAAAAATAATGATCAAAAAAGGCAATTAAAAGGAGGGATAGAAAAAATAAATTCAAAGGATAATCCGCCAAGGAACGGAGATTTATCTTTTTTACAAGGTAGAAGACGATAGTTGCCAGAAATGATATTAATCCAAGTAGTCCGGTTTCCGCAGCGATAAGCAAGTATAAATTGTGCACCGGTTGCAATTCCCAAGGTCGTTGTCCGTAATCTGTTATTTTGGAAGAGGCGGAGGTAAATTTGCCCAAGCCGACGCCGAATAAAGGGTGTTGACAAATAATTGTTTGAGCATTCTTTTGATATTCTTGTCTCAGTTGCCAGGAATTATCTCCGGCACACCGTAAACAAAGACGCGGAGTTAATAAATTGTATGTAACAAATACCGTTCCGAAGACCAGTAAAATAGCCAAAGTGGTTTGCAAAAAGAAAGGAATATGCAACTTGTGACAATAATTTTTGTAAGTGGCATTAATCCATCGTCTTTGCTTAAAGGCAAAGATGAGCAACACCAGTCCGGTTAAAGTAATGGTTGTGCGAGAATAGGTTAAAATAATTCCCAATAAAATTAAAAGAAGTTCCAGGTAAAAAATAAATCGGTATCGGGGGCGAATGTTTTTAAAGAGTCCCTTTTTAGCCAACAATAAACTAAGTCCGGCAGACAGGGAGAATAGTAAAAAAATCCCCAAAACATTCGGGTGGGGGAAAGTGCCGTAAGCACGAATATACTTTTCTCCTTCAAAACTAAATTTGGCGACACCAAGAATGTTTTTTCCAATCACACTTTCTCCCAACCAACCGAAACCAATAGATTTTTGAGTAATAAATTGAACCAAAGCGATTATTGCTTGCAGGACTCCGTCAATAAATAGAATAAATCTGGCATAGGTAAGTACGGTGTATTGTTTTAGTAAATCCTGAGCGATTAGGAATAAAGAAATGGCACTCAATAATCTAAATAAATTATACCAATCCACAAAAGAATTTTTTGTAGTCCAGAAGGAGAGGATTACAAAAATAATGAAATAAAAGAGGGGGTGTTTAATTATTTTGCCAAGAAGAACCTTATTGAATTTTTTTCGATAGACCCAAAGAGATATAAGCAACAGTAAAATATTAAAAATATCAAAGAGAAAAAAAGAAACTTCAAGTTGTCCCTTGAAGCTTTGAATATGTTTAATGTTGGAAAAATTGAATATATACCGAGAGTTGAATGGCAACAGAAAGAAAATTAAATATAGTAAAATAACCTGAATCTTTTTGAGCATAGATTAATTTAAATGGTTAGAATTTAAAATCTTCTAAGAAACAAAGATATTCCGACAATTCCCAATCCGACAAAAACAGATATAATCAAAGCTTTATCCGGAGAGAAAAAGTTGCGTAAGTCAAAGAAGGAAATTACAATCGCAACTATCACAAAAGAAACAAAGATAAAAAACATTTGGTAGATGGGAACATATCTTTCTTCTCGGGGAGGAATAATTAACGGCAGACAAACACTGCTAACAATAATCAAGGCAAAAAACCACAGGGTAAAATGCAACCCATCCGTTTGTAGTAATTGAAAAACGGTAATCATCGCCGTTAAAACAATTGGCAGAATAAAGAAAATCCTTAGAGGAGATTTCATTGGTAAATATAACTTAATGATAAATCGAGCAACCGAGAATTAAGAGTGATTTTATAATTTCCTTAAATACTCGAACATTTTTTATCGTCTAAAGTGTAGCACATTATTTTAGATTTTACCAGAGGGAAACGGTAAAAAAATTGACTGTAAAAAAATAGGGAGTATAATGAAAATATCGGATGATTTACCAATTTTATAATTGTCTAAAAATAATTTTACCTAAATTATTTCCTAAAATTTTAAACTATCCTTAATGATTGTTGAAGTATTTGCAAAATTTACAAATTTTTTAAAAGATAAGAAATTATTGACAATTTTTTTGTTTGTTTTTTTGCTAAGCCCGATTATTGCTTTGGGAAAAACTTGTTATGTGGACGAAGGGGAACATAGTGGAGACGGCAGTAAAGATAAGCCCTACCGGACGATAAGCAAGGCATTAAGTAAAGGATGCGACAAAATTAAAGTAGCCGGCGGTGCTTATTCGGAAAGAATTACCATCCCCGCCGGTGTCAGTTTGGAGGGTAAGGGAAGTAAAACAAAAATTAAAGATAAGGTATTTATGTCAGATGATACCGAAGTGGAAGATTTAAGTATTGAAAATGGTGGTATCGTAGTGACTAAAAATGCCAAAGTTAAAATTAATAAAGTAAAAATAGAAGATTCTCATACCGGTATAGAAGCGGAAGGGGGCGGAAAAGTTACGGTGGTAAATTCAACCATCAGTCATAACGGCAAGGGTCTTTATTTGCGTTATGGAACAGACGTTGACTTAAGAAACAGTAAAATCACTCACAATAAAGAAGAAGGGGTGGATATTCGTGCCAATGTGGATGGGATTATTACCGGCAATGCCATCGATAGTAATAAAGAAGGGGGGATAGAGGTAATCGCCGGCAAGTCTCAATTAACTATCAGTAATAACAGTATTCGTTACAATAAAGCCAGTGGAATTGCCATTCAATTTTATAAAGAGAATAGTGGTTTGGGCGGATTAAAAATAGCGGGGAACACTTTAATTGGAAACGGTAATTATGGTGTTGACTGTAAAATTCCCAGCGGAGGTAATCCGGAAAAAAACTATTGGTCTAAGTCCGTTGCTTTTTCTTTTAATAAAATTTCCGGAAACGGTAAAGGGGCTTTGGCCAAATTTTGTAAATTTAGTGTAGAGGAAATGCAACGAGCAACTAAGACGGAAGAAGAAATTAAAGAATTGGAAAGAATAAAACAAGAAAAGAGCGAAGAGGCCAAGCGAAAATTGCGAGAAAAAATGCAAGAAGAATTAAGAAAGAAAAAAGAGGAAGAAGAGAGAGTTAAAAGAGAACAACAAAAAAGAGTTGATTTGGAATTAAAAGATAAAATTGATCAACGACGAGATGAGTATATTAAGCAGTGTAGTTATTCTCAGAACGACCAACAAATTTTTCAGCAACAGAAAAAGTGGCAAATTTTTTTATTCGGTCCGGAGGAGGAAATAATTCAACGACGACAAGAGCGTGAAAATAAATGTCAGGAAGTTATTGTTAAACTGCAAGACAAGTTAAAGGAAATGAAAACGGAAGAAGTAAGAAAAGAGGTGGAAAGCGGTTTGTTACAAGAATTAAAAAATCAACAAGAAAAAATCAATAAAGATACGGAAGAATATAAAAATAAATTTGGACTTGTCTCCTGGTTAAAAAAAATATTCGGAAAGAGTTCGTAGGATTATCGGAAAGAGTTCGTAGGATTAAAAGTTGAAGATGTGATTACAAACCGGTCCTGTGGAAAAGTTACTGATTTGACTCATTATTAAAAAAAATAATAAATTCCGGTTAAGATAGGCAAAATAAAACAGTGGCATTCAAGCTGTTTAGCGGGGCAAATATTTCCCCGGAAACGGCACGGCTACTGTTTTTTATTTTCAATTTTTTATTTTTATTTTTAGGCAAAGTTAAAAGTCTAAAGTTTGGTTATTGTATTATCGGGAGATTTAAAAAAGATAATGAAAACGGAGCTCGGAAACAGTTCCATTAAAGATTTTTGGTTGAAAAAAAGAAAAAAGCGTGATAGTATCAGGATGTTAAGGATTTTTAAGATATAAAAATAAATGAAAAAATTTTTTCAAAATCCCAGACTGGTTATTTTATCCGGAACTCCCGGTACCGGAAAAACAACCCTAAGTAAAGGATTAAATGACACTCCGGGATTGCTTGATAAGTTGGCATTAACTTATTTAAGCAAGGATGTTGTAAACAATGCTTTTAGTACCGGTCGGGATAATGAAATTTATTGGAAAACCAGAAACAGTGTGTACAAGATTTTGAATAACTTGGCCCAAGAGAATTTACAACAAGGAAACAGTGTTTTAATAGAAGCAACTTATCGAGGGCAATTAGATGATTTGGAAACAATTTATAATAAATTAATTCAGAAAATGGGAGCGACTCTTAAGTTTATTCGTACCGTTGTTAGGGAAGAAACCTTGCGTCAAAGAATAAAACAAAGAGGTTACGAACGAGATAAGGACAAGTTAGAGCAGTGGGATTTATTTTTGCAAAATGAACCCATTAAACATTTTTTTCAGGGTGATTATTTGGAGGTTGATATGGAAAATAATTTAGAAGATGTTT
>Ga0256914_1002716_pt1 | contig 14576 bp, 15 predicted proteins | sample HulkmetaG_FD_191571 | JGI IMG/M metagenome (GOLD analysis project Ga0256914, IMG submission 191571) | Hydrothermal chimney microbial communities from Main Endeavour vent field at the Juan de Fuca Ridge, Pacific Ocean - Hulk | ecosystem: Environmental > Aquatic > Marine > Hydrothermal vents ... | reverse complement strand
AATAGAATTCATAAAGTATTAATCGAAAAATTATAGTATCATTGAGTATGAAAAAAGGATGTTTTATAAGTTTCGTTGTTTTGTTGTTTATTGTAATAGCCGGAAGCATTTATATCTACAAATTTCATAAAGAAGATTTTCTTAATTTCGGCAAGAAAACTCTTGTTACGGTACTCAAAAACGATTTGGAAGATAAGTTCGAAGACGTAATCGATACGCCGCAAAAAGATTCGCTGAAGAATTTAACGTTCAATTACATGGAAAGATTAAAAACGGAAGATTTGGAGGACAAAAAGACGGAAATAGAAGAACTTGGCAAATTAATTAAGGAAACATTGGAAGATAAAAAAGTAACCTCTGAAGAATTAAGAAAAATCAGAAAGATAATAACTAATTATGAAGCAAGCGAAAAAAACCGAAATTAAAGTTGGAATTACCGTAGCCGTTGGAATAATTTTATTTTTATGGATTTTCGGGTGGGCGAAAAATTACCGCCTTAATTCCCAAAGAAAAATCGTACAAATTGAATTCAGCTCGGTTGCCGGTTTGGAAAAAGGAGACGCAACGACTATCAACGGCGTAAGAAAAGGTTATGTGGAAGATATCCGAAATGTAAATAATTCGGTTTTGGTAACGGTTAATTTGGACGACGACGTTAAATTAAAAGAAGACGCTACGTTTTCCATTTTAATGCTCGATTTGATGGGCGGTAAAAAAATCGAAATTAATCCCGGAAATTCTGCGGAAGAGCTCGATTATTCCAAAGTTCAAAAAGGAAAATTCCTCGGCGATATTTCAACTGCAATGGCTATGCTTAGTTCGGTGCAAAACGATTTGGTGGACGTTATTAAAGAAGTGAAAATAACTCTTACGAATTTAAATCGTGTTTTCGGTAAAAAGGAATTTTTCGAAAATGTCGAATCGTCCGTTAAAAATCTGACCGTATTAACATCGGAACTGACCGATTTGGTAAAGACGCAAAAATCCGAAATTGAAAAACTAATAAGCAACGGAAATATGCTGGCCGAAAATATGAACAACTTAATTCTCAGTAACAAAGATAATATCCGGCAAACTTTGGAAAGCACGTCCGACGTACTGAACGAAATGAAAACGCTGGTGGCAAAAGCAAACAAACTTTCCGACGAAACCGTTAATATGAAAAATAATCTCGGAAAATTTTTGTATGACGACGAGTTAATGAATAATTTAAAATCTTCAATTGATAAATTGAACAAACTTTCGGAAATATTGATTCAACAACTGCAAGACGACGGCGTAAACGTGGATGTAAACATTTTTTAAGAGAACAAAATGATTTTCGGTATCGGGATTGACATAATAGAAATCGATAGAATTCAAAGAAGCGTTGAAAAATATAAAGATCATTTCTTAAATAAAATTTTCACGGAAGTCGAACTCGACTATTGCCTTGGTAAAAAAAACAAGTACCAACACCTTGCCGCGCGCTTTGCCGCAAAAGAAGCAATCGCAAAAGCTCTCGCAACAGGTTGGAACAAGGAATTCCGCTGGAAAGACATCGAAATATATAATGAACCGAACGGCATGCCGAAAGTGAAGTTGTTCGGAAAACTAAACGGCTTTCTCGGCAACGACAAATCTCTTAAAATAAGTATGAGCCATTCTCATAACTACGTTACTTGCGTCGCAATTGTTTATACACTTCAAAATAATTAAGATTTAATCGAATTTTCCTTTTTCGAAAAAGCGTGAAAAGAAAAATTTATTTGATTAGATTTACAATAAAATTATGAACAACAAAAATCTCAAAATTGCAATTACCGGTGGAATCGGAACAGGAAAATCGGTTGTAGCCGAATTATATAAAAATCATGGATATCAGGTTATTTCCGCCGATGACGTTGCGAAAGAAATTTTGGCAAACGATAAATCCGTTAGAGAAAAAATTATAAAGGAATTCGGCGAAAAATCTTTTGTAAACGGTAAACCCGACTTTAAGTATTTATCCGATAAAGTATTCGCAATTCCGGAAAACGTTCAAACTATTAACGCCATAATTCATCCGCCCACAATTTCGAAAATTAACCGATTAATGAATGAAGCTTTGGAAAACAACAACCTTGTTTTTGTAGAAGCCGCATTAATCTTCGAAGCAAAGATGGAAAATCTGTTTGACTACATAATTCTGATTACATCGGATAAAGAAAAGCAAATTGAGCGGGTTAAATCAAGAAGCAAATTAAGCGAGCCGGAAATATTGAAAAGAATGGAAAATCAACTTCCGGAAAATATAAAAAAAGCCAAATCCGATTTTATTATTGAAAACAATTCATCTTTGGAAGAGTTGAAAAATCGTGCTATGTTCGTTCTGAACTTATTGCAAAGTATTGCGACTGATTAACAAATATCATTTCGTTTTTATGATAAAAATATTAAATATACTTGCTTACTTGCAGTTGTTACTCTAAATTTGTTCATCTAATTTCCCGAGGTTTTTGTGGATTCGCTTAATAGATTTATTGTTACTGTAGTAAAGTTTTTACCCAAGTCGGTTGTTTTTCAATTTGCAAAAAAATACATTGCCGGAAAAACTTTGGACGATGCCGTAAGAGTTGTTCGACAGCTTAATTCAAAAGGTATCGTTGCCACTCTCGACGTTTTGGGAGAATCGATTCGAAATACTTCCGAAGCCGAGCAAACCAAAAACGAATGTATCCGTGTTCTGGGAACCATCGACAAAGAAAAATTGGATGCGAATCTTTCCATCAAATTAACGGCTTTAGGTCTTGCAATTGATAAAGAATATTGCCATCATCTTGTAGAAGAAATTGTAGCCAAAGCCAAAGAATTAAATAATTTTGTTCGTATCGATATGGAAGATTCCCCCTACACCGATATGACGTTGGATTTATACAAATCATTAAGAAAAAAATTCGATAATGTCGGAATTGTTTTACAAGCTTATCTTAAAAGAACCCTCGACGATATTGAAAACTTAAAGGACTTAACTCCGAATTACAGATTGTGCAAAGGAATTTACATCGAACCGCCAACGATTGCTTATAAAGACAAGCAAAAAATCAGAGATAATTATATGGCGGCGCTCGAAAAAATGTTCGAATACGGAAGTTACGTTGGCATAGCAACTCACGATAAGTATTTAATAGACAATTCCTATAAATTAATCGGCGAAAAAAATATTCCCGAGAATCGCTTTGAATTTCAAATGCTTTACGGTGTAACGGAATATCTAAGAGATAAAATTAAAAACGACGGTCACAAAATCCGTATTTATGTCCCTTACGGCGAACATTGGTATCCGTATTCCATAAGAAGAATGCAAGAGAATCCGGAAATTGCTTGGTACGTAACAAAAAGTATATTTAGTTTTAGAAAATGAATGTTCTGGGAATCGAAACCTCGTGCGACGAAACATCCGTGGCAATTATCTCAAACGGAAAACTGAAGGCAAATCTAATTTCTTCACAAGATTTTCATGCGGAATACGGAGGCGTAATACCCGAACTTTCGAGCAGGGCACACTTACAAATCATTTTACCTTTGCTTAAAAACGCACTGGAAAAAGCCGAGCTGAAAAAAGAAGAAATAGATTTGATTTCTGTTACCGCCGGACCCGGATTAATCGGTGCGCTGCTTGTAGGACTTTCGTTCGCAAAGGGTCTTGCTTTCAGTCTCAATGTTCCGTTCGTTCCCGTTAATCATATCGAAGGACATATTTATTCCGGTTTCTTAATGGAAGATAAACCCGAATTTCCTTTTCTTTGTTTGGTTGTTTCGGGAGGCCATACGTTATTACTTTTAGTAAAAAGCGATACCGAAATAGTAAAACTCGGTTCAACGATAGACGATGCTGTAGGCGAAGCTTTCGATAAAGTTGCAAAATTGCTCGGATTCGAATATCCGGGCGGACCGTTAATTCAAAAATTCGCAGAAAAAGGCGATTCTCTTAAGATTAAATTTCCGATTGCAAAACTGAAAAACAAGTATGATTTTTCATTCAGCGGGTTAAAAACATCCGTTCTCAGATATGTTCAGTCGGTTCAAAAAGAAAACAAACCGATTGATGAAGAATTAAAAAGCCATATTGCCGCTTCCTTTCAAAAAGCCGTAGTCGATGCATTGATTTCAAAAGTAAAAGCCGCTTCGGAAGAATTCGAAGTAAATTCAATTTCGCTTGTCGGTGGTGTGGCCGCGAATAAATCTCTGCGTCAAGCGATTAAAAAATTGGGCGAAGAAAGAAACAAAAAAGTTGTAATACCCGATCTAACTTTTTGCGGTGATAACGCCGCCATGATTGCTTACCGAGGGCAAAAATTATATGAAGCCGGGTTCAAATTTTCCTTGAAATCAAATGCATACGCCAGAATGCCCCACAACACATTTCGTTCGTTTAGTTAGCGGCTTAAAAATTATTGAAATCCGGCCGCTTATTTCACCATACGGAATTTAATGCATTTAATAATTAAAATAATTTGCGACGTTTTGTCGCTTTTTCTGTTACATCATAAAAGTTAATTGGGTGGAATAAAAACATAATAAAAATATTTAAAATTCGGACTCATTAAAAAAAACTTTATCAAAAGGAGAAAGCAAAATATGAAGCAAAAACTATTTTATCATTTAGTTTTGATTTTACTTACTGCATATCTCTTTAACGGATGTTCTTCGAGTCAAGAACAAGTTGAAAAATACCAACAAGAGCTTAGCAAAAAGGAACAAGAGATTGCAACGTTACAATCAAAGTTAAAACAAAAAGAGCAAATGATCTCACAGCAGGATAAAGAAATAGCTCAAAAAGAAGTCGAATTCGAAAAAGCATTAAAAAACATCGAAAAGAAAGCTGCCGAACAAGACGAAGAGCTTTTACCTCCTAACGCAAAACCGGGTGAATGCTATGCTCGCGTTTTCATTCCGGCCAAATACAAAACCGTAACCGAAAAAGTTATGGTAAAAGAACCTTCGTTTAAGTTGGAAGTTATACCGGCCGAATACAAATGGGTTGAAAAGAAAGTTTTGGTTAAAGAAGCTTCCACAAAAATAGTTCCCGTACCCGCAACTTACGAATGGGTTGAGGAAAAAGTTATGGTTAAACCCGCTACTACCAAACTTGTTAAAGTTCCCGCAAAATACGAATGGAAAGAAGAAAAAGTTTTGGTAAAACCGGCTCACACCGTTTGGAAAAAAGGAAGAGGACTCATAGAAAAAGTTGATAATACTACCGGTGAAATTATGTGTTTGGTTGAAGTGCCAGCCGAATACAAAACCGTTAAAAAACGTGTTCTTGTTCAACCGGAAACAACCAAAACAGTTGAAATTCCTGCCGAATATAAAACAGTAAAAGTTAAGAAAGTTAAAACTCCCGCCACAACTAAAACGATTACCATTCCGGCGGAATACAAAACCGTTAAGGTTAAAACTTTGGTAAAACCTGCAACTACAAGAAAAATAGAAATTCCGGCGGAATACAAAACCGTTACGAGAAAAGTTAAAGTTTCCGATGAAAGAATGGAATGGAAACCGGTTCTCTGCGAAACGAACGCTACTCCCGAATTTGTTAAACAAATTCAAAGAGCGTTATTGAAAGCCGGACACAATCCCGGACCGATCGACGGAATCATCGGAAGTCAAACAAAGGCAGCATTGGTTTCGTATCAAAAAGCGAAAGGATTAGCTGTAGGCGGTATCACTTATGAAACATTGAGAAGCTTAGGGCTAAAATAGTCTGTCATTGATATACCCGAAAAGAAAAGGTCGCTTTTATGCGGCCTTTTTTTATTCTTTCCAATCGACCGGAGCAATCACTACAACAAATTCGCCTTTAATATTTTTTTCATGTAGAATTCTCGTTAAATCCGCCGGATAACCGCGCCATGTTTCTTCGTACATTTTGGTTAGTTCCCGGTGCACTACCAACAACCTATTCGGCATAAATTCGTTCAGTTCGTTCAGCAATTTTTCTATTCTATACATCGATTCGTATAAAACTATTGTTCGTCTTTCATTTGCCAATTCATTTAATTTTTTTTGTCTTCCTTTTTTCTGAGGAAGAAACCCCTCGAAAACAAATGAATCGGTCGGTATTCCGCTTATGCTTAGAGCGAGAATTGCAGCATTGGGTCCTGGAATACCGCTAACCTTAATCCCGTTTTTTATTGCTTCGTTAACCAATCGAACTCCGGGATCCGAAATAGTCGGTGTTCCGGCATCGGAAATTAATGCGCAACTTTCGCCAGAGTTGATTCTTGCAATGGTTTTTTCGATTTTGTGTTTTTCCGTTCTTGCATTAAACGATACGAGTTCGTTCTTGATTCCGTAATGTTTTAACAATCTCGATGATATTCTTGTATCTTCGCACAAAATGAAATTAGCGGATTTTAATACTTCTACGGCTCTGTAACTTATATCGTCCAAATTACCTATTGGTGTGGCAACAACATACAAACCGGGTTCCATTTTTCCTCCGGGAAATATAAACTTTAAAACGATTACGGCTCCGCCCGGAGCCGCATCGTGCAAGTAGTAAGAAAGTTAATCCTTATTTTTTGTTTGCACAACAAATTAAGCAATAAAATGAAAAAAATTCAACCTTGTTCATTAAAAAATAAAAGAGAGTGTTTCGTCTTGAAATAAAAATTATAGTATATTTACGGTAACTATAAAAATCAAAATTATCGAAATAAAAAACAGAGGTGCAAATATGGATTTCCTAAAAGTTTTAAGAATTGAAGAAGAAAATTTCGGAGCATCTACCGGACGTGAGTGGTTTAAAACAACCGATCAAGGCATGCTGGAAGTTCATTCTCCGGTAGATGGAAAACTTATTGCAAAAGTGTATCAAGCATCCAAAGAAGATTACGATAAAGTTGCTGAAAAGGCAAACGAAGCTTTTAAATACTGGAGAACCGTTCCGGCTCCTAAACGCGGTGAGATAGTAAGACAAATAGGCTTAAGATTGAGGGAATACAAAGATCCTTTGGGTAGATTGGTTTCTTACGAGATGGGGAAATCGTTGCAAGAAGGTTGGGGCGAAGTGCAAGAAATGATTGATATTTGCGATTTTGCAGTTGGTCAATCGCGCCAATTATATGGTTTTACAATGCAATCGGAAAGACCGAAACACAGAATGTACGACCAATATTTACCGTTGGGCGTTGTGGGAACAATTTCGGCTTTTAATTTTCCCGTAGCCGTGTGGTCGTGGAACGCAATGATAGCAACCGTTTGCGGAGATACAAACATTTGGAAACCATCTTCAAAAGTGCCTCTGACGGCTATTGCTGTTCAAAAAATTGTTGCGGAAGTTATCGAAGAAAACGATTTGCCGGAAGGATTGTTTACATTGGTAATCGGCCGTGGTTCGGTTATCGGTGAAAGCATGTTAAACGATACTCGCGTTCCGTTAATTTCCATTACGGGTTCCGTAGAAGTTGGAAGACACGGTGCTCAAGTTATCGCGAAAAGGTTCGGTAAAGCGATTTTGGAACTTGGCGGAAACAATGCAATTATATTAACTCCGAATGCGGATTTGAAAATGGCGATTCCGGCTATAGTTTTCGGTGCCGTGGGAACCGCTGGGCAACGTTGTACAACGACGCGAAGATTAATAATTCACGAAAGTATTTACGAGCAGGTAAAAGAATCGTTGTTAAAAGCATATAAGAGTTTGAAAATCGGTGATCCGATGGACGTTAACAATCATGTTGGTCCGCTTATCGATAAAGCTGCGGTAATGGATTTCAAAAATGCGCTTAAAGTTGTGGAAAACGAAGGCGGAAAAGTAATATTCGGCGGTGAAGTTCTCGAAGGAGAAGGTTACGAATCCGGTTGTTACGTTGTACCAGCGCTTGTTGAAGCGGAAAATCATTATCACATAGTCCAAGAAGAAACTTTTGCACCGATTTTATATTTAATTAAATATTCCGGCGACGTTCAAAACGCAATCGATTTACAAAACGGAGTTGTACAAGGTTTATCATCTGCAATCTTTACAAACAACTTAAGGGAAGCGGAAGAATTCCTCTCGCCTTGGGGTTCCGATTGCGGTATAGCAAATGTAAACGTCGGTACATCCGGTGCGGAAATAGGCGGCGCGTTCGGCGGCGAAAAAGCTACGGGTGGCGGTCGTGAATCTGGCTCCGATGCATGGAAGGCTTACATGAGAAGACAAACTAATACAATTAACTACGGAACCGAATTACCTTTGGCTCAAGGTATTAAATTCGAAATATAATGTGTTTAACAAACTGCCCGTTATCGTGCGGGCAGTTATTTTATAAATTCTAAGAAAGGACGGAAGATGAGATTTTGCCTTAATGTCGATCACGTAGCGGTATTGCGCAACGCAAGAGGTGAAGTAAATCCGGACCCCATTACATTTGCTTTGATGGCGGAAGAATACGGCGTGGATGGAATAGTGGTTCATCTGAGAGAAGATAGAAGGCATATTAACGAGCGCGATGTCCGGCTGTTGCGCGAAACAATTAAAACAAAACTCGATTTGGAAATGGCGGCGGTGCAAGAAATAATCGATATCGCCTGCGATGTTGGACCCGAATTGGCAACTCTCGTTCCCGAAAAACGGGAAGAATTAACTACCGAAGGCGGTTTGAACGTGATAGATAATGTGGAATTGATTTCGGATACAATAAGACAATTACACGATGCGGATATTGAAGTATCGATTTTTATTGAACCTGATTTGGAACAAATTAACGCTGCCGCGGAAATTGGAGCGGATATTATTGAAATCCATACCGGAATTTACGCTAATGCCTCTTCCGAAGAAGAAATGTTCGATGAATTGGAAAGAATCCGTATGGCGGCAAAACATGCAAAAAAACTCGGTTTGGGTGTAAATGCCGGTCACGGTTTAAATTACTTGAACATTAAAGAATTCGTTTCAATTAAAGATATCGACGAAGTAAGTATCGGTCAAGCTGTTATTGCACGCTCTGTTTTTGTCGGCCTTGAAAAAGCAATTACCGAAATGAGAAGATTGCTGCCTTGAGCCGTTTATTACTAATTTCCTATTTTATTTGAATACATCGATTACAAAAATCTGCAAAATGATTTCGGGTAGAATAAATCGATTTTGCTTAACGGCGGAATTAAATTGAGAAAAGAGCAATTAAAAAGAAAACTGGAATATCATTACAGAGCTTTTGATAAAAATAAAATATCACCCGACCCGATAGAATTTCCCAAAAAATTTAGTAATTACTTCGATATTGAAATTTCAGCTTTTCTTTCATCAGTTTTTGCTTACGGAAATATAAATCAAATCAAAACGTCGCTCAAGAAACTTCACTCTTTGCTCGGCGAAAGCCCACATAAATTTATCATGAATTTTTCGGAAAAGGATTCGAGCAAAATTAATTTCAAACACAGGTTTTATACGGAAAAAGATATTGCGACTCTTTTATTTATATTACGGAAAGTTTATGAAAATTATAATACTCTTAATTATTTATTCTTACTTTATTATTTCCCAAAAGATAAAAATCTGAAGAATTCAATATCATTTTTCAGCAACAACTTGTTGGGTTTAATAGACGAAAAAGCCCTTACAAACGGTATAAAATTTATGTTCCCCGATCCATTCCGGGGAAGTGCGTGCAAAAGAATGAATTTGTTTTTGCGGTGGATGGTAAGGAAAGATAATATAGATTTCGGATTATGGAAGGAAATTCCGGCTTCTCAATTGGTTATTCCGGTCGATACGCATATTGCCAGAATCAGCCGGTCGTTAAAATTAACAAATAGAAAAGTAGTAAGTTGGAAAATGGCCGAAGAGATTACGGAAAACCTGAAGAAATTCGATAAAACGGATCCGGTTAAATATGACTTTTCGCTTTGTCATATCGGAATCCGGCGCTTGAAATTTTAATTACGTGAAAAATTCTTTGAATTAAGGTGAAAAATTAAATTGCAAATTATTCTTGATTATTTGCCTTCTCGTTTTTAAGTTGAATTTTTCAATTTACCAATAATCCTTGGAGGTAAAGTTGGCTGACCAAAAGTTCAAACCGTTTGTACCCCCCGAAAAAGAAATGAAAGAATTATCCTTTAAATCAATAACTCTCGGTGTTTTGCTGGCAATGATTCTTGGTTCGGCGAATGTTTATTTGGGATTGAAAGCCGGAATGACAGTTGCCGCAACTTTTCCCGCTGCGGTTATTGCAATGGCGGTGTTAAGAATTTTTAAAGGTAATATATTGGAAGAAAATATTGCGAGAACAACCGCATCCGTGGGCGAAGCTCTTGCAGCCGGTGCAATTTTTACGATCCCCGCATTCGTAATCAGCGGTGTGTGGGATGAATTTAATTATTGGGAAAGTACAGTTCTTATGCTGGTTGGCGGTGTGTTAGGAGTTTTGTTAATCACAATTTTAAGAAAAACATTGGTTCAGGATGCATCTTTACCTTTTCCCGAAAGTCAAGCATGTACCGAAATTGTTAAAGCGGGTCAAGGAGGAAAAAGCGGAGCAAAATTCGTTATTGCCACATTGGGGCTTGGCGCTTTAATCGAAATTTTCAAAAATCCCAACGGTATTACGCTAATTAAAGATTCGGTAAAAGGGTTTTGGGAATTCGGCGCTTCAAAAATAAATTTGTTGAACAGTAAATCGGAAATTATCACTTCCATAAAACAAAAAGGCGGTATGCTCGTTTCCTCTCCGGCTGCGTCTCCGGCATTCCTCGGTGTAGGCTACATTATCGGATTTAGGTTGGCTGCTATTACATTTTCCGGAGGGGTATTCGGCTGGCTTTTCCTTATGCCGATTGTTTTATTTCTAATGTATAGCAATTTGGTTGATTTTTCAGCCGACGGAGCAAATTGGGCATTAATTTCAAAAGCAGCATACGATTCTACCGTAAAACCAATTGCAGTCGGCGGAATGCTCGTTGGTGCATTTTACACTTTGTTCTCAATGCGAAAAAGTTTGGTGCAAGGAATAGGAAAAGGTTTCAGAGACATCAAAGCCGCTAAAGCCGGAACCAACGAAGAAGAAAGCCGAATAGAAAAAGATTTGCCGTTCGGTCCCATTTTAATTGCCGTTGGAATATTAATACTTGCTATGATTGTTGTTTACAACATGTTCACTCACACTTTGGGCACGGCAATTTTAGCAGCCGTTGTAATGGCATTTGCCGCTTTCGTATTTGCTGCGGTTGCCGGTTATCTCGTTGGAATAATCGGTAGTTCGTCCAATCCGATTTCGGGTTTGACATTATCCACATTATTAATTGCAGCATTACTTATGGTTGCGGCGGGAATGGTTGGCGATGCAGGCGTTACCGCTGCTCTTGCTGTTGCTTCGGTTGTATGCGTTGTGGCCGGAGTATCGGGCGATATGATGCAAGATCTGAAAATCGGGCAACTTCTCGGCGGAACACCTTGGAAGATGGAAGTAGGCGAATTAATCGGCGTCGTTTTCGCTTCACTGATTTTGGTTTTCCCTATAATGTTACTGCATCAAGCTAATGGAATAGGTAGCGATGCTTTGCCCGCACCGCAAGCCGGATTGATGGCAATGATTAGTAAAGGTATTATCGGCGGGGAAATGGCTTGGCCCTTGGTAATTGCCGGAATGTTTTTCGCTCTTGCCTTAATTCTGCTGAAAGCTCCTTCTCCAATGTTGATTGCGGTCGGTATGTATCTGCCGTTCAATACTACTTTTGCTATTTTTGTCGGCGGTTTAATCAAATTCGCAGTAGATAAAATTAGTGAAAAGAAAATAGATGACGAATCGGATAAAGAAATCGTGAACAATACGGGTTTGCTTTTGGCATCGGGACTTGTAGCAGGGGAAGCACTCGTCGGAATTATTCTTGCTGCATTCGTCGGAGCCGGAATTAACTTAAAAGAAGTTTTCGGTATTTCACCGGATTTCGATGGCTATTGGATTTTGGGTGTTTTGATTTTTATTATCTTGGCTTACGTTCTTATTAAGTATCCGTATGACGAATTAGTGAAATTTAAAGAAAATACAATATCTACAAAAAAAATAAATTAGTAATTTAATAGGCTGCTTCGAATCATTGATGTTATCGGGGTTAATCTGCAAACGGATTCGGGCGGCTTTTTTTATAATGTGGAGAATATGAATAAATCAACTTCCGTAAAACCCGAACCTTCGCCCTTGTTCCGCTGGACGATTCTCGTTTTTGTAAGTCTGGCTATGTTCGGAAATTATTATGTATACGATAGTATTAGTCCGCTTGCGGACTTGCTTGCAAAACAATTGAATTTCTCTGATGCCGATATTGGTTTGCTCAACGGAATTTACAGCGTTCCGAATATTTTTATGGTTTTAATCGGCGGAATTATAATCGATAGAATAGGCACCCGCATTTCCACATTTATATTTTCGGCATTATGTCTAACCGGCGCGGTACTTACCGCATTTTCTGGCGGCGATTTAATTTTAATGGCTCTGGGAAGATTGATTTTCGGTCTTGGGGCGGAGTCTTTAATCGTTGCGGTAACAACCGTTTTGGGAAGATGGTTTAAAGGGAAACAACTTTCGTTTGCATTCGGGATTAATCTTACAATAGCCCGATTGGGAACATTTGCGGCTTTGAATTCACCGACTTGGGCAAAAAGTTTTTATCAAGAATGGCAAGGTCCTTTGTTAATTGCCGTTGTTGCGGCCGGCGTTTCGGTTATATCGATTGCTATTTATTGGATAATGGATATTTATGCCGAGAAAAACTTAGCCGTTAATCCAGTTCCGAAGCAAGACGAATTTAATTTCAAAGAAATTTTTTCGTTCCCGACTTCATTTTGGTATGTTGTTTTGCTCTGCGTTACATTCTACTCGGCAATTTTTCCGTTTCAAACTTTTGCCGTCAAATTTTTTATCGAAACGCACGGAACTTCGAGGGAATTAGGCGGATTTCTATCGAGCATGCTGATTTTGTTTTCAATGATTTTAACTCCGCTGTTCGGTCTTCTCGCCGATTATATCGGTAAACGTTCGTTGTTAATGATGATCGGTTCGTTGTTGCTTATTCCCGTTTACTTATTAATGAATTACACCGATATTTCTTTGTATATTCCGATGGGAATTATGGGTCTGTCTTTCTCTCTTATTCCGGCGGTTATGTGGCCCGCTGTCGCAATTATTGTAGAAGAAAAAAAACTCGGTACGGCTTACGGTTTGATGACTTTAATTCAAAACATCGGATTAGCAGGATTGAATTTCTTAATCGGTTGGGTGAACGATTACACGGGCGGTTATACGGCCGGAATGTGGATTTTTTCTACATTGGGATTTTTCGGACTTTTCTTCGCGTACATGCTCCGTAAAAGCGAAACCGGTCCTAATAATCACGGGTTGGAATTAGGCATTAAGGAATCTAAAGCATGAACGATATTTTGAATGCATATCCCGTTCATAAATGCGAATGGGAAGAAAAGAACGGACTAATTACCGTGCTGGTTAAAAAACCATTAAATTTTATCGAAAAAATTTTTTTCAAAAAAATGCTCGATAAACCTTTCCGGGTTGACTTGGATAAAATCGGCTCCTTTGTTTGGAAAAATTGTACGGGCGATAAAACCGTTTCGGATATTGTGAAACTTTGCGTAAAGGAATTCGGCGATGAAGTGGAACCGGCTGAAGAAAGAGTGAAATTATTTATTGAACAATTGAATAAAAACAGAATGATTCAATTGTTCATGAAAGTAAATGATACCAATCGCGTTTAGCTTAATCGAATAAATTTTCATATTTTTGTAAAAAAGACTTTGTGTATTGACCGGAATGAAAATTAAAATTTTAACATTATTTATTTTTGCGGTATTCGCTACAACTAATTATTCTCAAACATGCGGTTTCGGATGTTTAGGGCTTAGCGGTGTCTTCGGAGGTTATACCAATCAGCTTTATTCCGCTAAAGGTGCGGAAGATTTAACTAACCGGTTCCGCACGGACTTCGGATTTCCCGAACGGGATATAACTTTCCAAAAAGCGGAGGGTTTTAAAATCGGCGCAAATATTTTTCGTGCCGACTTTACAAATTACTTCTTTACCGCTAAAGCGTTTTATCAGTTTTTGAAAGAAGAAAAAAGTATATTTTCCGAATTGAACAACTTACCGATGGAAGAAAGATACACCGTTAATCTGAACCATTGGGGAATAGGAGTCGATTTCGGAATTCCATTATTAAGTTTCGTCGATTTTAAAGTTGTTGAAGGTGGCATCACTTTCTTTAACAGTAGATATTCCGGTGAAATTTTGGAAGGTGGAAAAGAAAAAGACAAAATCGAATACGATAATTTCAAGACCGACATCGGTTATTACGTTGGCACGGGGTTAATTATTCATCTCATTCGGGATTATGTAACCGTTGAAGGTACGGCTTTTTATCATCAATTCGAAATAAAGAAAATGATTCCGTTCAGAAATTCGGCTGTTTATCAAATTTACGATTCATTCGTCGATAAAAGCGGTTTCGGCGCAACGGTTCAAATGAATTTCGGCATTCCGTTATAAAAAGGACAATCAAATGAGGTTAACCAAACTTGATAAAGCTTCCATAATTGCAATTAAAGATTGTATGGGAGC